>Ga0310811_10000195_pt1 | contig 87753 bp, 75 predicted proteins | sample YCmetagenome_FD_207642 | JGI IMG/M metagenome (GOLD analysis project Ga0310811, IMG submission 207642) | Soil microbial communities from experimental microcosm in Duke University, North Carolina, United States - YC | ecosystem: Engineered > Artificial ecosystem > Soil microcosm > Unclassified ... | reverse complement strand
TTGTTCAATCCACGCCGCCGAATCGGGGTAAAGCTGGCGCATGACCAAACCGACCGACATCACCACCGTGCTGCTGGCTTATGCCACGCCTGAAAATATCCTGATCGCGCTTGCCGGCCTCGGCGCACTCGCCGTCGTGGCGATCTTTTTCCTGCTGCTGACGCGGCGGCCGCCCGACACCAGCCAGGCCGACGCGCATCTGGCGACCCTGGCGCAGATCCAGGCCGAGACCGCCGGTCGTCTGCAATCGCTCGGCGAAACGCTGACCGGCCGGCAGGCGGAACTGGCGCGCGTGCTGCATGAGCGGCTCGATCACGTCTCGGAGAATCTGAGCCAGTCGCTGCAATCGCAGACCCGCAACACGGTCGACAGCCTGACCAAGCTCAACGAGCGCATCGCCGTCATCGACAGCGCGCAGAAAAACCTCGGCGAACTGACCTCGCAGGTGACGTCGCTGCGCGATGTGCTGTCGAACAAGCAGTTGCGCGGCGCGTTCGGGCAGGGGCGCATGGAAGTGATCGTGCGTGACGGGCTGCCGCAGGGCGCTTACGAATTCCAGTTCACGCTGAGCAACCGCTCGCGGCCCGACTGCTGCGTGTTCCTGCCTGACCAGCGGCCGCTGATCATCGACGCGAAATTCCCGCTCGAGGCGATCACCGCGTTCCGCGAGGCCAGGAACGACGACGAGCGCAAGAACGCGTCGCAACGCATCCGTCAGGACATCAACAAGCACATCAACGATATTTCCGGGAAATACCTCATCGCCGGCGAGACCCAGGATCTGGCGCTGATGTTCGTGCCGTCGGAATCCGTCTATGCCGAACTGCACGACCATTTCGACGACATCATCCAGAAGGCCTATCGCGCGCGCGTCATCATCGTTTCGCCGTCGCTGCTGATGCTGGCGATTCAGGTGATCCAGCAAATTCAGAAGGATGCGCGCATGCGCGCTGCCGCCGACAAGATCCGCACCGAGGTCGGCGCGATGGCCAAGGACCTCGGCCTGCTGCGCGATCGCGTCATGAAACTGCAGCAGCATTTCGGCCAGGCCAACGAGGACGTGCGGCAGATTCTGATTTCGGCCGACAAGGTCGAGAAGCGCGCCCATAACATCGAGGAACTGGAGTTCGACAGCGGCCCCACCGACGCCGCGACGATCCTGCCGTCGCCGCTCGCGCGCAAACTGCCGGCGGCGGAATGACGGACGCGCCCGCTGCCGGCCGTCGCCGTTTTGCCGATGCGCTGTCCGTCTATCTGCGTCCGCGCGTCCTCATCGTCATGTTCCTCGGCTTTTCGTCGGGACTGCCGCTGGCGCTGTCCGGCTCGACGCTGCTGGTGTGGATGGCGGAAGCCGGCGTTGACCTGAAAACCATTGGTCTGTTCGCCTTTGTCGGCACGCCCTACACGATAAAATTTCTCTGGGCGCCGCTGATCGATGCGCTCGATGCGCCGCTGTTCTCGCGCCTGCTCGGCCGCCGTCGCGGCTGGCTGGTGCTGAGCCAGCTCTGGCTGATCGCGGCGATCGTGTTGCTCGGCCTGTGCGATCCGTTCACCGTCTCGCCGCTGCTCGTCGCCGGAGCTGCGCTGATGGTGACGATGGCATCGTCGACGCAGGACGTGCTCGTCGACGCCTTCCGCATCGAAAGCCTGCCCGAGAGCGAGCAGGCGGCCGGCATGGCGTCCTATGTCGCCGCCTATCGCGTCGGCATGCTGATCTCCACCGCCGGGGCGCTGTTCCTCGTCAGCGGCCTTGAAGCGCTTGGCCTCACGCGCACCAGCGCCTGGACCGGCGGTTACATGGCCATGGCCGTGCTCGTCGTCATCGGCGTCGTCACGGTGCTGGTCGCGACCGAGCCGGAAAAATCCGTCGTGGTGGAAGCCGTGCATGCGAGGCAAAGCCCGCTCAAGCGCGTCGCCGCCGCCGCCATGAGCGCGTTCTCGGAATTTTTGGGCCGCGATCTGGCGTTCGCCGCGCTCGCCTTCGTGGTCCTGTTCAAATTCACCGATGCGCTTGCCGGCGCGATGACGACGCCCTTCGTCATCAAGACCGGCTTCAGCCGCGACGAATATGCCGCCATCATCAAGGGCGTCGGCTTTGCCGCGACGCTGGCCGGCGGCTTCACCGGCGGTTTCGTCGCGCGCGCCTATCCGCTCGCCACGAGCCTGTGGATCGGCGGATTGTTGCAGGCCGCCGCCAATCTCGGCTTTTCCTGGCAGGCCATCGTCGGTCATAATCTCGGCTGGCTCACTTTTGCGATCACGCTGGAGAATTTCACCAGCGCCGTCGGCACCGTGATTTACGTCGCCTATCTCTCGGCGCTGTGCCGCAATCCGCTGCACACGGCGACGCAATACGCGCTGCTCACCGCGCTCGCCGCCGTCGGCCGCACCTATCTGTCCGCCGGTGCCGGCTACATCGCGGATGCGACCGGCTGGCCATGGTTCTTTGCGATTTGCGCGCTGAGCGCGATCCCGAGCCTGATGCTGCTTGCATTCCTGCAGATGCGCGGGCATTTCGCCACGCTCGATCCGCGCGCGAAACCTTAAAACGCCGTGCGCTGGCGGATCGCGGCAGACAGTGTGCCCTCGTCGAGATAATCGAGTTCGCCGCCGACCGGCACGCCGTGCGCCAGTCGCGTGACCTTCACGTTGGCCTCATGCAGCAGGTCGGTGATGTAATGCGCCGTGGTCTGGCCGTCGACCGTGGCGTTGAGCGCCAGGATTACTTCCTGCACGTTTTCCGCATGCACGCGGGTGATCAGCGCATCGATGGACAGGTCCTGCGGGCCGACGCCATCGAGCGGCGACAGCGTGCCGCCGAGCACGTGGTAGCGCGCATTGATGGCGTTGGCGCGTTCGAGCGCCCACAGGTCGGCGACATCGGCGACGACGACGATCATCGCGGTGTCGCGCCGCGGATCGGTGCACACCGTGCACGGGTTCTGCGTGTCGATATTGCCGCAGGTCTTGCAGACCTCGATCTTGTCGATGGCGGTGGTCAGCGCCGACGCCAGCGGCGACATCAACTGTTCGCGCTTCTTGATGAGATGCAGCGCCGCGCGCCGCGCCGAACGCGGGCCCAGTCCGGGCAGGCGGGCGAGCAACTGGATCAGACGCTCGATTTCGGGGCCGGCAACGCCGCGGGGCATCGGCTTGCGCTCAGAACAGTTTTAGCCCCGGCGGCATCGGCAGCCCGCCGGTGAGATCCTTCATCTTCTCCTGCATGACCTCCTCGGCCTTGCGTCGCGCATCGCCGTGGGCGGTGACCAGAAGATCTTCCAGGATGTCCTTTTCTTCGGGCTTGAGCAGCGAAGGATCGATGGTGACGCCCTTCATGTCGCCCTTCGCTGTCAGCCGTACCGACACAAGGCCGCCGCCGGACGCGCCTTCGACTTCGATCGCGTCGAGTTGCGCCTGCATCTCGGTCATTTTCGACTGCAATTGCGCAGCCTGTTTCATCATGCCCAGAAAATCAGCCATATCGGTCCTGTGTCTGTCGGTCTTCTTGTTGTGTCGTTAAATCAGTCGTCGGATGGTTCGCCATCATCGGGAGCCAGGTCGGAATCCAGATCCGGCATGTCGCCATTGGTCGCGGCTTGCGCCGCGCCCCAGTCCGGGCTTTGCACGTCGACGATCTGCGCTCCGGGAAACCGTTCGAGCACGCTGCGCACCAGCGGATCGGCGCGCACGCCTTCGGTGAAGCGCGCCTTCTGTTCGTCGCGCTTTTCGCGCAGCGTCGGCGCGCCTTCGTCCTGCGCCCCGAGAACGCTCCATTGCTTGCCGGTCCAGAGCGAAATCTTCTTCTGCAGGTCGGCGATCAAGGTGCGCGACGCGCTCGGCTGCGGGGCGATGGCGAGCTTGCCGTCCTCGAAGCGTACCAGCCGCACGTCGCGTTCGAGCGCCGTCTTCATCGCGATGTCGCGCTTCTCCGCCGCCAGCGCCACCAGGTCCTCGAAGCGGTTGAGCACGATCGCGGGCGTCGTCGCGGTTTGCGGTGACGATTGCGCGGTCGCGGCGATCGGTGCGCGCATCGCGGCCGTTGCCGGCGCGCCACTGCCGCGCGGCGCATAACGTCCGGCGTCCACGCGTTCGCCGGATGCGCCATGGGACGCGAGCGAGGATGACGGTGCTACGGGGGCTGCACTGGAACTGCCGGTCGACGATGCCGCGTTGCCGCCGTTCGATGCGCCGCCGTCTCCGAGCGCGCGCAGCGCCTCGTCCGGCGTCGGCAGGTCGGCGGCATAGGCGATGCGCACGAGGATCATTTCGGCAACCATGATCGGGCTCGCCGCATCCTGCATTTCCGACAGGCCCTTGAGCAGCATCTGCCAGGTGCGCGAAAGCACGCGCATCGAGAGCTTTGTCGCGATGCCGCGGCCGCGCGTGCGTTCGGATTCGCTCAGCGACACGTCGTCGGCGACCGCCGGCACGGCTTTGACGCGGGTGACGTAATGCGTGAATTCGGCGAGGTTGCGCAGGATCACGGTCGGATCGGCGCCGGCCTCGTACTGCTCGCGCAATTGCGCCAGCGCCGCCGCCATGTCGCCGCGCAGCACCGCTTCGAACAGGTCGATGATGCGCGAGCGGTCGGCAAGGCCCAGCATGTCGCGGATGTCGTCGGCCTTGACGGTGCCGGCGGCGTGCGCGATCGCCTGATCGAACAGCGACAGCGCATCGCGCACCGATCCTTCGGCGGCGCGCGCGATCAGCGCCAGCGCGTCGCGCTCGGCCTCGATGCCTTCCATGCCGGCGATGCCGGCGAGATGATGCACCAGCGTATCGGCGGTGATGCGGCGCAGGTCGAAGCGCTGGCAGCGCGAGAGCACGGTGATCGGCACCTTGCCGATTTCGGTGGTGGCAAAAATAAATTTCGCGTGCGGCGGCGGCTCTTCGAGAGTCTTCAGCAGCGCGTTGAAGCCCTGGGTCGTCACCATATGCACTTCGTCGAGGATGTAGACCTTGTAGCGCGCGCTCACGGGTGCGTAGCGCACCGCGTCGTTGATCTGGCGCACGTCGTCGACGCCGTTATGCGAGGCGGCATCCATCTCGATGACGTCGAGGTGGCGGCTGTCGACGATCGCCTGGCAATGCACGCCGAAGGTCGGCATGTGCACCGTCGGCCCCGTCACCGAGCCGTCCGGCAATTCGTAATTGAGCGCGCGCGCGAGGATGCGCGCGGTGGTGGTCTTGCCGACGCCGCGCACGCCGGTGAGAATCCAGGCCTGCGGAATGCGATTGGTCTCGAAGGCGTTGGAGATGGTGCGCACCATCGCCTCCTGACCGATGAGGTCGTTGAAGGTCGAGGGGCGGTATTTGCGGGCCAGCACGCGGTAGCCGGGCGCGGTTGCCGGGGCGGCTGCGGCGGGTTGTGAACCGAGATCCGTGGATCCTGCGCCCGATCCGATCTGGTCCTGCTTGCGGCGCTGTGCGGCGTCGTCCATCAAGAACCCCGAGCGGCCGCGCGGAACACACCGACAGCCTGGCATGGAAATGGGTGGGAGGCTGACGAGCGACCCGAACCGGAGCTCGTTAGGGCTGCTTCCTTCCGGACCTGACCCGGTTGGCGAGTGGTTCGCCCACCGCCAACCTCCCGGCGTCTATATCAGGCGTCGGGCTGCGGAAAGCAAGCCGACATTGCCGTCGGCGGACCCGGTGACGGGCGTGACAACAGAGAGTTCTGTTGTCCCCGCGAAAGCGGGGACCCAGCGCTTTCCTTTTAAGCTGTCCCCTGCGGATGGAAGCAGAAGAGCTGGATGCCCGCTTGCGCGGGCATGACAATAAAGGATTGGCGGCCGGACAGCGGAAGATTTGAGAGTATGACAAGAGAGAATATCCATGTCTGTCGTCCCCGCGAAAGCGGGGACCCAGCTCTTCTCTTTGATGTCCTCATCGGACGTGATGTGAGTTGGCGCAGCGACGAGACGCATTAGAAAAAGGTTTTCGCTTGGAACACGACGCTGCCTGGACGCTGCATCCGCAACTCGACAACGACTGCGCTATGCTGGGCGACCTGCCGCTGTCGCGCGTGCTGCTGTTTCGCGACGCCAATTACCCCTGGCTCATTCTGGTGCCGCGCGTTGCCGATGCGCGCGAAGTATTCGATCTGGCTGACGCCGTGCGCACGCAATTGATGCGCGAGATCGCCGACAGTGCACAGGCGCTCAAGCGGATCACCGGCTGCGACAAGATCAATGTCGCGGCGATCGGCAACATGGTGCCGCAGCTTCACGTCCACATCGTCGCGCGCCGCAAGGACGATCCGGCGTGGCCGGGTCCGGTCTGGGGCCACGCGCCGGCGCGGCCTTATGCCGACGATGCACTCGCGGCGCTGCTCCGCGATCTGCGCGGCGCGCTGGGTCTGGCGTGAAGCCTGTTTACTTTTTCACCGACGGACAGGGCGCGCCGCAGGGCGCGCAGGCACCGGCAAAATCTTCCGGCGACACGGCGCGTCCGAGCGACGGCGAGGAGAGGTGCTGAAAGATGATGGCGGACAATCCGCACACCAGCACCAGAGCGTAAACGACGCGCATCATTTCAATCCCGTGCGAGACCAAACAGCGGACGCAGGCGAATGCCGATGAGGCAGCCGCCGAGTGCCGCCGCAAACCAGATCCAGCCGTGCAGCGAGCCGGAGGCAACGCCGCCGACGAAGGCGCCGATATTGCAACCGAAGCCGAGCCGCGCACCCCAGCCCATCAACAGGCCTCCGATCGCGCCGGCAAGCAGGGAGCGGAATGGCGGCCACGGCGTGCGGGCGAATGGCTTGCTTGCGGCAGCCGCCGCCATGGCGCCGAGCAGCAGGCCGAAATCGGTGAGGCTCGACGTGTCGGAGAGCACCGAACTTGCGAGCGCGTGTTTCGGTCCGTCCCATTGCCAGAAAGCGGCCTGCGAAAAATCCGCGCCGAACAGCGTGGCGATTTTCGCGCCCCAGACCGTATAGCCGAAGGTCACGCTCCACGGATGGCCTTCGGTGAGAAAGACGCCGACGGCGAGCACGCCGATGACGAGACCGCCGGCGATCTTGCGCGCCGATGGCCGCGATGCCGCGCCGGCCCGGCGCGCGCTTGCCATGCAGGCCCAGGCGACGACGGCAATGGTCGCCAGCGTCGCGATCATCCCGCCCCAGGGGCCGAGATAGGTGGAGGCGAGAACCGGATCGACGCCGCCGAGATCGAGGAAGAACGGCAGGCTGAGACTGCCGAGCACGCTGCCGACGATGAAGGTCGCGAGCGCGACCAGCATGCGTCCTGAGCCTGCGCCCGCCGTATAAAGCGTGCCCGAGCCGCAGCCATTGGCGAGCTGCATGCCGATGCCAAAGGTGAAGGCGCCGATGATCAGCGACGGCCCGAGCGGCGCGATGGCGCCGCCGTAGCCACCCGATAGCGCGGCGACCGGCACGACAATGATCGCGGCAACGGCGATGACGATCAGCCCGGCGACGAGGCCCGAGGCATCGCGCGTATTGAGGAAATGCCGCCACGCGGCGGTGTAACTGAACTCGTAAAGGTAGAAGGCGGCGCCAAGCGCGAAGCCGAGCCAGAGCAGGGCGGCCGACCGCCATTCGCCATCGAGCACGACCAGCGCCGCCAGCAGCGTGGTCGCCAGCACCGCGGCGAGAAGAAAAGGCCAGTCGCGCTTCGGGGCGGCCCGTGCCTGGTCGAGCGTGCTGGAGGGTGCGGTCGAAATCTGTGTCATCAGCGGGTGTCTATGCCGTGGGAGCGTCAGCGCGAGAACCCGGATACCACCGCCCATCGCCGTTCGCCACTCACCATTCTCGCGACGATTCGCCTTGACTCTTTTCCGATCTCGGAATCCGCCGGTCGTTAACCAATGGGGCGGCGATGCGATGGGAATATGTCCCTCAAATTACACCATGTAGTCACGGTTTGGCCGTCGCTCTCTAGATATCGCCGTGAACGAATCCTGATTCCCATTTGAGCAGCGATTCGGCCGCGATTCGTTCCGGACTCGTTCCATACCCTAACGGTGCCGTGAAAACCCATGCAACCTGTCACAATGTGATACAGGGAGGGCTCATCCGCCGGGCTCACGCCTTTCCGTCACGTCCTTTCGCCTGCGCCGCGAGATAGCCCGCCTGCGCAACCGCCCCGTCCGAATTTGCAACGCCGCAGCGCCTGTCGCGACCGCTCCCGATGGGCCATATGAAAAGCATGGCGGCGGCTCTGGAACGATCGCCGGCGCATGATTGTCGGAAAGCCGGTTCGGCCGGTTTGGATCATGCCTTAAAGGACTGCCTTCGCCGATGACCATTTCTTTCACCTCCTCGCGACCGCGCGAAGCGCAAGTCCGCGGCGCCGGCGTCACGGCGGTTCTCGGCCCGACCAATACCGGCAAGACGCATCTCGCCATCGAGCGCATGCTGGCGCATTCCTCCGGCCTCATCGGCCTGCCGCTGCGGCTGCTCGCGCGCGAGGTCTACACGAAGATCGTCGCGCGCGCCGGCGTCGAGAACGTGGCGCTGATCACCGGCGAGGAAAAGATCAAGCCGCCGCATGCGCGCTATTGGGTCTCGACCGTCGAGGCGATGCCGCGCGATCTCGACGTCGCCTTTCTCGCCGTCGACGAAATCCAACTGGCGGCGGATTTCGAGCGCGGCCATGTCTTCACCGACCGCATGCTCAACCGGCGCGGGCGCGAGGAAACGCTGGTGCTTGGCGCCGCGACCATGCGGCCGATGATCGAAAAGCTGCTGCCCGGCGCGCACATCGTCGGCCGGCCGCGGCTGTCGCTTTTGTCCTTCGCCGGTGAAAAGAAACTCACGCGGTTGCCGCGCCGCTCGGCCATCGTCGCGTTTTCCGCGGAAGAAGTTTACGCGATCGCCGAATTGATCCGCCGCCAGCGCGGCGGCGCCGCCGTCGTACTCGGTGCGCTGTCGCCGCGCACGCGCAATGCCCAGGTCGCGCTTTATCAGTCCGGCGACGTCGATTATCTCGTCGCCACCGACGCCATCGGCATGGGGCTTAATCTCGATGTCGATCACGTCGCGTTCGCCGCCGACCGCAAATTCGACGGCTATCAATACCGCAAGCTCAATCCGGCTGAACTCGCGCAGATCGCCGGTCGCGCCGGGCGCGCCACCCATGACGGCACATTCGGCACAACCGGGCGATGCGAGCCGTTCGAGCAGGATCTGGTGCGCCAGCTCGAAAGCCACACCTTCGAGCCGGTACGCCTGCTGCAATGGCGCAACACCACTCTCGATTTTGCGTCCCTCGGCGCCCTGCAGGCGACGTTGGCCGTCACGCCGAAGGAATCCGGGCTGACGCGCGCGCCGATCGCGGAAGACATTCTGGTGCTCGAACACGCCGCCCGCGACGAGGCGGTGCGGGCCATGGCCTCCTCGCGCGCTGCGGTCTCGCGGCTGTGGGATGTCTGCCAGGTTCCAGACTATCGCAAGATCGCGCCGGCGACCCATGCAGAACTTGTCACGACCCTCTATGGATTTCTGATGCGAGAGGGTAGCATTCCGCAGGACTGGTTTGCCGCGCAGGTCGCGCAGGCCGACCGGACCGACGGCGGCATCGACACTCTCTCCAACCGGATCGCCCATGTCAGAACCTGGACGTTCGTTGCGAACAGGCCAGACTGGCTTGCCGATCCGGAACATTGGCAGGGCGTCGCGCGCGCTGTAGAGGACAAACTATCGGACGCGTTGCACGAGCGGTTGGCAGAACGGTTTGTCGATCGCCGCACCAGCGTGTTGATGCGCAGGCTTAGGGAAGACGCAATGCTCGAGACGGAAATTGGCAAGACCGGCGAGGTCACGGTCGAAGGACACGCGATCGGCCGTCTCGAAGGGTTTGTGTTCGCGGCCGATGCGTCGGCCGGCGGATCGGAGGCGAAGGCCTTGCAGGCGACGGCGCAGAAGGCGCTGGCGGGCGAGATCGATGTCCGCGCCGTGCGGCTGTCGCAGGCTGGTGACGAGCAGTTCGTGCTCGCCTCCGACGGCGCGCTGCGCTGGATGGGCGACGTTGTCGGCAAGCTCATGGCCTCCGACGACATGCTGCATCCGCGCGTGCGTGTCGTGGCCGACGAGCAGTTGACCGGCGCTTCGCGCGAAGCCGTGCAGACGCGGCTCGATCTCTGGCTCAAGACTCACATCGAAAAGCTGCTTGCGCCGCTGTTTGCGCTCTCGTCGGCGGAAGATGTCACGGGGCTGGCGCGTGGCATCGCGTTCCAGCTTGTCGAGGCGTTCGGCGTGCTCGACCGCCAGCGCGTCGCCGAGGACGTCAAGGCGCTCGATCAGGACGCGCGCGCCATGCTGCGCAAATACGGCGTGCGCTTCGGCGCCTACCACATCTACATGCCGAACCTGTTGAAGCCCGCGCCGCGGCTGCTCGCCGCGCAATTATGGGCGCTCAAGAACGAAGGCCCGCAATCGCACGGTCTCGACGAATTGCGTGCGCTGGCGACCGGCGGACGGACCTCGATGCCGGCCGATGAATCGATCGCCAAGCCGCTGTATCGCGTCGCCGGCTATCGCGTCTGCGGTACTCGCGCCGTGCGCGTCGATATTCTCGAACGTCTTGCCGACCTCATCCGTCCGGCGCTGGTCTGGCGCGAAGGCGCGGCCGGCGAAAAGCCGCCGGGCGCCATCGACGGATTCGGTTTCACCGTCGCGCAGAACATGACCTCGCTGACGGGCGCCGCCGGCGAGGATTTTGCCTCGATCCTCAAATCGCTCGGCTATCGCGTGGAGCGCCGGCCCAAACCGCCGGAAGCTCCCAAATCGGAAACGTCGGAGGCAGCTAAACCAGACGCGCCGCCGGTCGAAGCCGCGGAGACGGACGCTGCAAATTCGGAAGCGGCCAGTCTGGACGCGGCAAGCGCGGACGCAATGCCGGAAGCGACGCCCTCGCACGACGAGGCTGCGCCCGTGACAGAAACGGCCGAATCTCATCCTGTGGCGCACGAAGAGCCGCACGACGCCGGCCCGCAATCAGCATCGGATGACAGTGCCGAGCCTGCTGCATCGCCGACTGCGGCCGAGGCTGAGCCCGCCAGGACAACTGAGCCTGTAGAGACAACTGAGCCCGTCGAGACAACTGAGCCTGCCGAAACAGTATCGTTGACCGCCCCGCAGACGGGGACCGAAACGGCCGCTGCAACGGCCGGTGCTGGTGATGAAACGCACCCGGCCGAGACGACGGATGCCGCCGCACCTGCCGCAGCCGAACCGGAATTCATCGAAGTCTGGCGGCCGGGCCGGGCCGCCGACGAACACCGTCAGCATCGTCCGCCGCAGCGTGCGCGTCGTGGCCGGTCGGCTCAGGGTGCGGCGCAAGCCGGTACCGATGCCACCGCGCCGAGCGGCGATACCGCGAATGGCGGCGCGCCGTCCGACGGGCAAGCCACCGAGGACAAAGGCGAGCGGCCGCATCGCCGGGGCCGCCGCCGGCATGGTTCCAATCAGGCACAGGACCGTCCCGCCGCCTTTGCCGGCAAGGAAGGCGACAAGGGCGGGCGCGACCGCAAGCCCGGCGAACAGCGCGACCGCGGACAGGATTTTCGCAGCAAGGACTTTCGCGGCAAGCCGCGCAAGGGCGAAGGGCGCAAAGGCGACGCGTACAAGGGCGAGCGGCCGCACGGCGAATACACACGCCCGCCACGCGAGGTCAGGGAGAAGACGCCGGACCCGAATTCGCCCTTCGCAAAACTCGCTGCGCTCAAGGCGCAACTGGAAGGCCGCAAGGATGGTCCTTAAATAAATAAAGACCACCACGGTCCCGCGATCCTTAAAAGGGTTTTGGGAGCCTTTCTCGTCTCACCCGGATGGTGCGGATTGGAGCGGCAGCGTCTCGACAAATGGCTCTGGCACGCCCGCATCGTGCGCACGCGCACCGCGGCGGCGGCGCTGATCGAAGCCGGTCATGTGCGGGTCAACGGCAGCCATGCCGGCGGTGCCAGCCATATGGTGCGGATCGGCGATGTGCTGACGGTCGCGCTCGACCGGGCGGTGCGCGTCCTGCGTGTGGCGGGTTTCGCCGAACGGCGTGGCGATGCGGCGGCGGCCCGCGGCCTTTTTGACGTCATCGCGCCATAAGCGTCAGCAAAAACGAGCATTGACGCGCGCGCTCACCATATAACCAGTTGCTTGCGCCGCCGCCGGTGCTGCGCTACGCACCCTCTCAAATTCGGTTCAAGCGGAGTCCCGGAGTCCAATGACCTACGTCGTCACGGAAAATTGCATCAAGTGCAAATACATGGATTGCATCGAGGTGTGCCCCGTCGATTGCTTCTACGAGGGCGACAACATGCTCGTCATCCATCCGGACGAGTGCATCGATTGCGGGGTCTGCGAGCCGGAATGCCCGGCTGAGGCGATCAAGCCGGACACCGAGCCGGGCCTTGAGAAATGGGTGGAACTCAACGCAGATCTGGCCAAAACATGGCCCAATATTACCGCCAAGAAGGAGCCTCCCGCCGACGCCAAGGAGTGGGACGGCAAGCCCAACAAATTTGAAGAGCATTTTTCGTCAGAACCGGGCACTGGCGACTGAGCGGCTTAACCTCGACTGCCAAAATCTGTCACGCCACCGCCAGATGACTGCCGCTGAGGGGTCATAAGGCTTTGATTTTCGTCGAAAATGTGCTATATAGGCACATTATCAACGAAAACCGCTCCCCACGACGTGCTGGGCAACCGGCCTTGCGATGGGGTGCATTCCCAGGGCGTCGCAGAAGGGGCGTGGTAACCACGCAAAAAGCAGTGGCAGCAAAGTCGCGTTCGCGTTCGAAGAAAGCTACCGCCGGGGCAACCCGCGGTAAGAAGTCCTCCGCGTCCAACACCCGTCGCGCGAAGAAGCCGGCGCGGGCGGCGACACGGAAGACCCCTCCATCGGCTTCGCGCGGCACTGTCCGGCGTGAGGCCCCCGTGGCCAAGCCGGTCGCCTCGAAAAAGGCGGCAGGCATGCCAGTCGCCGCCAAAAAGGCGGCTGGTGAAGGAGTACCTTCTGGGATGACCAGCAAAAAGACGACCCAAAGACAAGGATTCAAGACCAACGAGTTTATCGTGTATCCGGCTCACGGTGTCGGGCAGATCCTGTCCATCGAGGAGCAGGAAGTCGCGGGCGCCAAGCTCGAGCTTTTCGTCATCAGCTTCATCAAGGACAAGATGACGCTGCGCGTTCCCACCGCCAAGATCGTGTCGGTCGGCATGCGCAAGCTCGCCGAAGCCCCGCTGGTCAAGAAGGCACTTGAGACGCTCAAGGGTCGTGCCCGGGTCAAGCGCACCATGTGGTCGCGCCGCGCCCAGGAATATGAGGCGAAGATCAATTCCGGCGACATCGTCGCCATCGCCGAGGTCGTGCGCGATCTTTATCGTTCGGACTCGCAGCCCGAGCAGTCCTACAGCGAACGCCAGCTTTATGAGTCGGCGCTCGACCGTCTCGCCCGCGAGATCGGTGCCGTCCAGCGCGTCACCGAGACCGAGGCGATCAAGGAGATCGAAGCGGCGCTGAGCAAAGGTCCGCGTCGCGGACCCAAGGCGGCCGATGACGAGGATGCCGCAGTCGAAGACGAGGCGGCCTGATCCGCCTCTGCCGATTGTACTGATTAAAAAAGCCCGGCCCTCGCGCCGGGCTTTTTCTTTGCGCATGCGCAACAGAAGAGCTGGATGCCGGCGTGCGCGGGCATGACAAGGGAGAGGCGTGAATATAGGCAAGGCAACAGCAGAGCTGGATGCCCGCCGGAGTTTATCATCGGGCCGGCCTTCGGCCGGACCCGGTGACGGGCGATGACATTCAAGGTTGTCGTCCCCGCGAAAGCCCAGTCTGTCGTCCCCGCGAAAGCGGGGACCCAGCGCTTTCCTTTTCGTGCTGTCGCCTGCGGATGGAAGCAGAAGAGCTGGATGCCCGCGTGCGCGGGCATGACGAGGGAGAGGCGTGAATATAGGCAAGGCAACAGCAGAGCTGGATGCCCGCCGGAGTTTATCATCGGGCCGGCCTTCGGCCGGACCCGGTGACGGGCGATGACATTCAAGATTGTCGTCCCCGCGAAAGCGGGGACCCAGCGCTTTCCTTTCTTGATGCCTGCGCCAGCGCGGAATTGAGACGTCCCTGGAGACGTCCCTTGGAGACGCCCCACCTGAGGATGGTGCTTTACGTGCAGGCCCTATCGTTTATCGTAAAACGCCTTAAGACCTTCCAATCTGCCCGCAACGACGGGCCGGACAAAACAATCCAGCGGGAGCCGTCCATGCAGTCGCCCACGACATCGCCCAAGACATCGCCCACAAAATCGCCCATGACATCGCCTCTAAAATCGCCGATGCCGACACTGTCATCTCCGTCGCATCGTCTCATGCGCATGTGTGCACCCCGTGCGATGCTCGCCGCCGCGTACCGCGTCAGTCTTTTTGCAGGCCTCGGTCTTGCTGCGCTCGCTGTGACTGTCGCGCCGCCGGCGCAGGCGCAGACACCGGGCCATACCATCTCGATCATCGTGCCTTACACGCCGGCCTCGGGCCCGGACATTCTCGGTCGCCTGCTCGGTGACGAAATCTCGAAACGCTGGAAGCAGCCCGTCGTCGTCGAGAACAAGCCCGGCGCCAGCGGCAATATCGGCACGCAATTCGTCGCGCGCGCGGCGCCTGACGGCAACACGATTGTCGTCGTCAGCAATCCGTTCACGGCGAATATCAGCCTGTTGAAGAGCGTGCCCTACGACCCGATCAAAAGTTTTGAGCCGATCATCGAGCCGGCGCTCGGATCGCTGGCGCTGACGGTCAATAAATCGGTGCCGGCCAAAAATGTGCAGGAGTTCGTCGCCTACATGAAGGCGCATCCGAACGAGGTGACCTATTCTTCGCCCGGTATCGGCACGCCGCATCATCTGGCGATGGAATTGCTCAACAGCCTGACTCACACCAAGGCGCGGCACATTCCGTATCGCGGATCGGCGGGCGCGACGCAGGATCTCCTTGCCGGGCACGTCCAGGCAGGCTTCCAGGCGATCCATGTGATCAAGCCGCTTGTCGCCGACGGCAATGTCAGGCTGCTCGGTCTCGGCAGCCTCAAGCGATCCGAAATCGCGCCCGATCTGCCGACGCTCGACGAGCAGGGCATCAAGGGGTTCGAGGTCGATCTGTGGTACGGCGTGCTGGCACCGAAGGGAACGCCGCAGGCGGTCATCGATCGCTACAACACGACGATCAACGAAATCCTCAAAGACCCGAAAGTCAAAGCCACACTCGCCAAACAGGGATTGTCGACCGCGGGCGGCACGCCGGACAGGCTCGCGAAATTCCTGGTGACCGATATCGCCAAGTGGAAGCAGGTCATCAAGGACGCCGGCATCACGCCGCAATGACGGGTGCTGTGGTGTGCGAACGGCACGTCTAAGCTCGGCGTGGTATCAGCAATGAGCGCGCAGGGTTGCACTCATTGCTGCCGCACGAGCGGCTAAAGGCCCTCCGACGCATGAGCCTCGATCAAGCCGTACCGCTTCCTGAATCGCGCCGCACGCTGTTCGGCCATCCCGCCGGTCTTGCGGTGCTGTTCGGCACCGAGATGTGGGAGCGCTTTTCCTATTACGGCATGCGTGCGCTGCTTGTGCTGTACATGGTCAAGCATCTGCTGCGCGATGTGCCGGCTCACGACATCATCGGCTTCGGCGCGTTGCGTGCTGCGCTTGAATGGGTGTTCGGCCCGCTCGGCGTGCAGCCATTGTCCTCGCAGATCTACGGCCTCTACACCGCGCTCGTCTATCTCACGCCGATCTTCGGCGGCCTCATCGCCGACCGCTTGCTCGGCCAGCGCCGGACGGTGGTGATCGGCGCGGTGCTGATGGCCATCGGCCATTTCATGATGGCGGTGGAGAGTTTGTTTCTGCTCGCGCTGTTCGTTTTGATCGTTGCCAACGGCGCGTTCAAGCCGAACATATCGAGCCAGGTCGGACATCTTTATCCGCCCGGCGATGCGCGTCGCGACTACGCCTATTCGATCTTCTACGTCGGCGTGAATCTCGGTGCGTTCCTGGCGCCGCTCATCTGCGGCACGCTCGGGGAAGATGTCGGCTGGCACTATGGATTCGGCGCGGCCGGCGTCGGCATGCTGATCGGCCTTGCCATCTATCTTTGCGGCACGCGCCATCTGCCGCCGGATGCGTCCGTGCGGCTGCGCAGCAAAGCTGCGACCGCGCCGCTCACGCGCCCCGAATGGGGCCGTGTCGCCGCCATTCTGATCCTGTTCGTGCCGACGACGTTCTTCTGGGCGACCTACGAACAGGCCGGAAACACCATCGCGCTATGGGCCGATGCGCGCACCGATCGCGGCATCGATCTTCTGGTCTGGCATGGCGAGATTCCGGCGACGTGGTTTCAGGCGTTCAACCCGTTCATGATCTTTGCCTTCACGCCGCCGCTGATCGCGCTCTGGCGCTGGCAGGCGCGGCGCGGGAGAGAGCCGTCGACAGTGGTGAAGATGGCGTTCGGCTGTTTTGGCGTCGCGCTCGCCAATCTCGTCATGGCCTATGCGGCGATGCGTACGGGCGAGGGCCGCGCGAGCTGGCTGTGGCTTCTCGCCTATTTCGTCCTGACCACGCTCGGCGAACTTTACATCTCGCCGATCAGTCTTTCGCTGGTCTCGAAGGTGGCGCCGGCGTCGCTGCTCTCGATGCTGATGGGCGTGTGGCTGGCGACGAGCTTCACTGGCAATCTCGTTGCCGGATGGCTCGGCAGCTTCTGGAGCGCGATGGACAAGACGAGCTTCTTTTTGATGATCGCGGCCATCGCCGGCGCGGCGGGAATCGTGATTTTTCTCGCGAACCGCCCGCTCAAACCGCTGTTGAACGGCGGCGAGCCAGGGTCTTTGTAAATCGCAAAAACCACCCGTCCCAAAAATAAAGAACCGGACCCTTTGCGGGGCCCGGCCAAGGTATCGGCTTTAGGCCGATGTTATCCTTCCAGAGGGGAACAGGCTGCCTTCGAGCGAGGCTCTTTGGCAGCGCAGGCAAAGTATGTCGGCGCAAGGACTATCGGGCAAGTCAAAGCGCCACATAACTGTCATGCAAATTTGCAGAATATGAGAAATTCCTTTGAATTTCAGGGCTTGGCGGAAAAAAACCGGCCATTCCCCTAAAAAGTCCACCGCTGCGCTTTGGAGACCAGAAAGTCACGGAAGGCCTGGATGCGGGCGACCGATTTGAGTTCTTCCGGATAGACGAAATAGGCGTCCAGCGCGAGCGGTTGCTGTTCGCTGAACAGTTGCACCAGGCCGCCGTCGTCGACGAGATAATCCGGCAGCATGGCGATGCCGAGGCCGCGTTCGCAGGCACGCAACAGTCCGAGGATGTTGTTGATGACGAGGAGCGGCACGCGCGGCGGCTTTCCTTCGCGCCCGGTTTCGATCAGCCATTTGACGTTCTGCAGATAGGTTGGCTGCGGGCCGCCGAGCAGCAGCAGCTTGTGATTATCAAGTTCCTCCAAAGACCGTGGTGTGCCGGCGCGCTTGAGATAGTCCGGCGAGGCGCAGGCATGGAAGCGCACCGAGAACAGCTTGCGCTGGATCAGGTCGGGCTGCACCGGCTGGCGCAGGCGAATGGCGACGTCGGCTTCGCGCATCGCAAGGTCGAGTTCTTCCTCGGTCAGGATCAGGCTGACCTTGACCTCCGGGTAGAGGTCCAGAAACTCGTTCAGGCGCGGCAGCAGCCAGTGCACGCCGATGCCGGCGGTGGTGGTGACCTTGAGGTCGCCCTGCGGCCGCTCGCGGCTGTCGGTGAGTTTTGCGCGCGCCGCTTCCAGCTTCATGAACACGTCATGCGCGGTGCGGAAAAGCAGGTCGCCCTGTTCGGTCAGGATCAGCCCGCGCGCGTGGCGATGAAACAGCGCGACGGACAATTCCTGCTCCAGCGCCGAGACCTGCCGCGAAACGGCGGATTGCGACAGGCCAAGCTGTTCGCCGGCGTGGGTGAAGCTGCCGGCTTCGGCGGCGGCATGAAAAACCTTGAGTTTGTCCCAATCCATCTGCGCCCCCTCCCGAGGGACGAAAAGCTCTCGTTATTCGGCGGCGTTGCGTTGCAGGGCGTTGGCGTGAATGAATTTCTCTGCCTCGAGGGCGGCCATGCAGCCCATGCCGGCCGCGGTCACCGCCTGGCGGAAGATGTCATCGGTGACGTCGCCAGCGGCAAAGACGCCGGGCACGGAGGTCGCAGTCGAAAACGGCGCGGTGGCGATATAACCGCTCTCCTTGAGCGCGACCTGATCCTTGACGAGTTCAGTCGCCGGCGCGTGACCGATGGCGATGAACACGCCGTCGGCGGGCAGCGTCGTCAGGGCGCCGGTTTTCACGTTGCGCAGTTTTGCTGCCGTGACCTTGAGCGGATTGTCCTCGCCGACGACTTCCTCAAGCGCGGAATCCCACACCACCTTGATCTTGGGATGCTTGAACAGGCGGTCCTGAAGAATGCGTTCGGCGCGGAACGCATCGCGCCGATGCACGACGGTCACGCTCTCGGCGAAATTGGTGAGGAACAGCGCTTCTTCGACGGCGGTGTTGCCGCCGCCGATGACGAGCACTTTCTTGCCGCGATAAAAGAAACCGTCGCAGGTGGCGCAGGCGGATACGCCATAGCCCTGGAACTGCTTTTCGGTGGGCAGGCCGAGCCAGCGCGCCTGGGCGCCGGTGGCGAGCACCAGCGTTTCCGCGAGATAGACCGTGCCGGAATCGGTTTCGAGCCGGAACGGCCGCCGCGACAGGTCGACCTTGCTGACATGGTCGGTGACGATTTTGGTGCCGACATGTTCGGCCTGCTTCTGCATCTGCTCCATCAGCCATGGGCCCTGGATCACGTCCGCGAAGCCGGGATAGTTTTCCACATCGGTGGTGATGGTGAGCTGGCCGCCGGGCTGGATGCCCTGGATCAGGATTGGCTCCAGCATGGCGCGGGCGGCGTAAACCGCAGCCGTGTAGCCGGCAGGGCCCGATCCGATGATGACGAGTTTGGCGTGAACCGTATCGCCCATAGAAACTCCGTGAGGCAGGTCATTGAGACATTAGCGTAAGCGTAAGCAACGGCGCGGGGAGGCCGGGGAGGCATCGGCGCGCCGGACGGAGCGGCGGTCGTTTCCGGGTCTCGATGGCTCTCAGGGAGATGCGGAAGCGCAGGCCGACTCTACTCTGCGTAAAAATAGGCATTTCCGCGAGCTATGCAATACACGCAACCCGCGCGCCCACGAAAACACGCGGTTGCCGGTGCGCGCCTCGGGGAAACCGGGTCGCTGGCGCGCAATAAAGTTTCGCGCGGGCGCCTTTTGGCGATAAAGAGAAGCCGGCTGGCGCGTATTCCGCAAAAGTGGGTACCGGCTTTGCGATCAGAATACGCGCAAGATCAAGATATTGAGTGAGAGCATTTTCTTGCGGCTAACCGGATTCCACTTAGCCGGAAAATGCTCTGCGAACCCGAGGGGGCAATGTGGCGGCGGCGCTCGATGCGATCGATCTCAAAATTCTCGCGGAACTGCAGCGCGACGGGCGGATGACCAATGTCGACCTGGCGCAACGGGTCGGCATTTCCGCGCCGCCCTGCCTGCGCCGGCTGCGCGGGCTGGAGGAGGCAGGCTACATCACTGGCTATCGCGCGCTGCTCGACGAAAAGCGGCTCGGCTTCGAACTCACCGCCTTCGCCATGGTGCACCTCAATAGCCAGGCGGAAGCCGATCTCGCCGCCTTCGAAGCGTTCGTGCGCGCGCAGCCGCTGGTGCGGGAATGCACCATGCTGTCGGGCGAAATCGACTTCGTGCTCAAATGCGTCGCGCCCGACCTGAAGACCTTTCAGGATCTCGTCGCGGTGCTCACCGGTGCGCCGCATGTGCGCAACGTGAAGACATCGCTGGCACTGCGCAATTCCAAGAACGAAGCGCTTGTGCCGCTGGAGCTGAAGACGCGGTGAGACACGTTGTGACGGGGGACCAGGCGGCACAACCTGCCTTTCAATACGGAGAAGCGGCGGATTACGCTACGCTAATCCGCCCTACGAAGTTGGCGGTGCAGATGTTCGTAATTGGTAGGGCGCAATAGCGAAGCGTATTGCGCCGTCAAGCTGACAGGCGGCGCATGCCCAACTATCGTCGCGCTTTCGTTCCGGGAGGATGCTGGTTCTTTACGCTCAATCTTCTTGAGCGCCGCAGCCACATGCTTGTCGATCGGATCGACGCGCTACGCGACGCTGTGTCGAAGACGCGCGAACACCATCCGTTCGTCATCGACGCTCTGGTCATCCTACCGGACCACATACATGCGATATGGACACTGCCGCCGGGAGACACCGATTTTTCGTTGCGCTGGCGCCTGATCAAGTCACGGTTCGCAAAAACAATTCCGAAACGAGAGCGGTTGAGCGATACGCGAATGGCACGCGGCGAGCGCGGTATTTGGCAGCGTCGGTTTTGGGAGCATCTCATCCGTGATGATGCAGATTTTGCACGCCATGTTGAATATTGTTACATCAATCCCGTCAAACATGGCTTTGTGCGACGGGTGCAAGATTGGCCACACTCGTCATTCCACCGCGACGTCGCCCGCGGAATTTTTCCGCTCGACTGGGCAGGCGAAATCGCGACGGCAGAAAAATTTGGTGAACGTAAAATCCTCTTGTAGGGCGTGTTAGCCGGAGGCGAAACCCGCCATATTGCATGATGAATGGCGGATTACGCTCCGCTAATCCGCCCTACGCTGCTACGCAGCGCGTTCGGCCTCCTCTTGCATGTCGCTAATCCGTGGGCTAATACTGAACCAAATGGTTCAGTATATCCAGGCCCGCTTCGATGCCTCGTTCGCCGCGCTCTCGGACGCCACCCGGCGCGGCGTTCTGGAGCAGCTCGGGCGTGCAGACGCTTCGATCACGGACCTTGCCGAGACGTTCCACATGACCCTCACCGGCATGAAGAAGCATGTCGGCGTCCTGGAGCAGGCTGGGCTCGTCACCACGAAGAAGGTCGGGCGGGTGCGGACCTGCAAGCTCGGCCTGCGTCGGCTGGAGGAAGAGGCGGCATGGATCGAGAAATACCGCCAGCTCTGGGCCTCACGCTTCGACGAGCTGGACCAGGTTGTCGAGGAACTGAAGCGGAAGGAGAAGGTCGATGCCAAGAAAAGAAAGTGAGCCTACCCCCATGCAGAACCGCACAACAACGGAACGGAAGTCCGATCGTGAACTCGTCGTTACGCGAACCTTCAACGGCCCGGCGCGCATCGTGTTCGAGGCGTGGACCAAGCCCGAGCTGTTCAAGCGGTGGTGGGCGCCGAAGTCGTTTGGCCTGACCATGCTGTCCTGCGAGATGGACGTGCGTGTCGGGGGCACATACCGTTTGGTGTTCGGTCTTCCTTCCTCCAAACAGCCTATGGCGTTCTTCGGCCGGTACATCGACGTGATACCGAACTCCCGCCTTGTCTGGACGAATGATGAAGGTGGTGAAGATGGGGCCGTCACCACGGTGACCTTCGAAGACAGAGGTGGCGAGACACTGCTGGTCATGCACGACCTCTATCCCTCGAAGGATGCTCTCGATGCTGCCATCGCCTCCGGAAGTACGAGCGGGACGGGCGAGACGTTCGAGCAATTGGACGAGTTTCTCGCCACCCTTGGCGCGGGCGTGGGGCGGTCATGAAGCCGTCGATCTTGCGGTGAGCTTCACCGCGTGTGGAACGACGTCATCGGATCGCGCATGGAACAGTGTTGACCGGTCGACGTCACCGTTCCTGGTCCCTTACTCCGCCGCTGCGCGCTGCAACGCCGGATAGTCCGTATAGCCGTGCGCGTCGCCGCCATAAAAAGTTTTTGGATCGGGCTCGTTGAGCGCGGCCCCTGTGCGAATGCGCGCCGGCAGATCGGGATTGGCGAGAAAAAGCTTGCCGAAGGCAACCGCGTCGGCGGTGCCGTTGCGCAACGCTTCTTCTGCAGACTCCGGCGTGAACTTCTCGTTGACGATATAGGGACCGCCGAACGTCTTCTTGAGCTGCGGGCCGATGGATGTGTCGGCCGCATGCTCGCGCGCCATCAGGAAGGCGAGCTTTCGCTTGCGCGCTTCCTGCGCGACATAAGTGAAGGTCGCGAGCAGATTGGAATCGCCCATCGAATGCGTGTCGCCGCGCGGCGCGAGATGCAGGCCGACGCGATTTGCGCCCCACACGGAGATCGCGGCATCGACCGCCTCGAACATCAGCCGCGCGCGGTTCTCGATCGGACCGCCGTAAGCGTCCGTGCGGGTGTTCGAGCCGTCCTGCAAAAACTGGTCGAGCAGATAGCCGTTGGCGCCATGCAGTTCGACGCCGTCGAAGCCGGCCTCCCTGGCGTTCTCCGCGCCCTTGCGATAGGCGGCGATGACGCTCGGCAGTTCGGACATGTCGAGCGGGCGTGGTGTCACGAAGGGCTTTTCCGGACGCACGAGGCTGACGTTGCCTTTGGCGGCGATGGCGCTGGGCGCGACCGGGAGTTCGCCGTCCAAAAACATCGGATCGGAAATGCGTCCCACATGCCAGAGCTGCGAGAAGATGCGGCCGCCGGCGCGATGCACCGCGTCGGTAATCATGCGCCAGCCCTTGACCTGTTCTGTGGACCAGATGCCGGGCGTGCTCGCATAGCCGACGCCCTGCGGTGTGACAGAGGTCGCCTCGGTGACGATGAGGCCGGCGGAGGCGCGCTGGACGTAATAATCACGCATCAATTCCGTCGGCACGCGGGCGTCCGGCGTCGCGCGCGAACGCGTCAGCGGCGCCATGATGATGCGGTTCGGCAGCGTGAGGTCGCCAATGGTGATGGGATCGAAAAGGGTGGGACTGGCCATGCGGGGAAATCTCTGTGGGGAGGGTCGCGCGTATTGCGGTGTTGAGGTGGGGAGGGCTCCGCAAGCCTGCAAGGCCGCATGATGCGTTCACGAGCATGTCAGCAGTGCGATTCCGCGCCAGATGCAAAGGCCGCCCGAGAGCGTTCGGGCAAACCCCCAGATGTCGCTTCGGGCTTGCCCCGTCCGGCCCATTTCCCGATACTCGACACATAAAGACGATAACGGGAGGGGAAACAAATGCGCACGCAGTTGCTTGCTTTCATATGTCTCGTTACGGTCGGCGCGTCCACGGCGTCGGCGCAACGTGCCGCCGAACCGCCGAATCTCTTGAAAATATTCGCCTCGGCCAGCGACATCCAGGATCTGATCGCGCAGGCGAAAGCCGACCGCAAAGGCGATCAGCCGAGCGTGTCGAAGCCGATCCTGCGGCTCGCGCCTTATCGCATCAATCTCGAATACCGTCCGGGCAATGCGCGCGCGTCCGTGCACGAACACGATGCCGAGATGATGTACGTCATCGAAGGCGCGGGCACGATCGTGACCGGCGGCAAGCTGGTGAATGAAAAGCGCACCAATGCCGCGAACCTGTCTGGCACCAGCATCGAGGGCGGGAATTCCCAGGCGCTCAAGGCCGGCGATTTCCTCATCGTGCCGGAAAACACGCCGCACCAGATCGCGCCGTCGGGCGGCGCGCCCATCGTGCTGATGACGTTTCACGTCCCGCGCCCGGTGCCGGGGAAGTGAAAATATCGAAGCTGTCATTCCGGAAGCCGCGTAAGCGGCTGTCCGAAATCCAGTTTTTTCGATGAACGTCATGACCGGACATGGATTCCGGGTTCGCATTTCACGCGCCCCGGAATGACAGACGCTGAGAAACATGCGCGGATTTCTTTCCCTTCCCACAAGGGGGAGGGAGACGGGCGCACGCAAAATATGACCCGTGCGGGATGAAGAAGGCGAAGCCGTCGGCAAAAAAATTCCGGGCGCGCGATGTCGCGCACCCGGATGGATTCCGTTTCGAATCTGTCTAGGGCATGATCCCGAAAAGTGGAAACCGGTTTTCGGAAAAGATCATGCCCTTTATAAGAGATTAAGTGAGGAGTCTGATTCAGCGAAGCTGGATCAGACTCAGCGCCACTCGACCTTGACGATCTCGAATGCCTTGGCGCCGCCGGGCGCGATCACCTCGACGGATGTGCCTTTCGTCTTGCCGAGCAGTGCGCGCGCCAGCGGCGAGGCGATGGAAACCTTGCCGGCTTTGGCGTCGGCTTCCGGCTCACCGACGATCTGCCACACCTTCTTCTCGTCGGTGTCCTCGTCGATCAACGTGACGGTCGCGCCGAATTTGATGGTATCGCCGGAGAGCTTTGAGACGTCGATCACTTCCGAGCGCGCGAGCTTGTCTTCAAGCTCGGCGATGCGCCCCTCGTTGAGCGATTGCTGTTCCTTGGCCGCGTGGTATTCGGCATTCTCTGACAGGTCGCCGTGCGAGCGCGCATCGGTGATCTGCTGGATGATCCGCGGACGATCCACCTGCTGACGCTGCTTGAGTTCTTTTTCCAGTGCGACATGGCCGGCACCGGTCATCGGAATCTTGTCCATTAGTCTATCGAACCTCGTCGCTCATCGAATGTGGTCTTCGGGCTGATCGCCCCGTCTTCGTCACCTTGATTGCCTTGGATCGCCTTGCGGCGGCCCCAGGCTGCGGCAGAGCCGATTACATCTCAAACAACAAAAAGTTCCGGACCCGACCCTGCATGCAGGGTCGCGATATCCGAAAAATTCGACCGTTTGCCGTTCCCTCAACACCGGTTTTGCCGTCGCACACACCCTGCGGGTGTATTTTCGGCAGTCCGCGCACCGCGCGGTTTTCGGCTCAAACCTGGCTTGAGAAGTAACTTTGTAGTGCACGCACCTCGAGGTCACCCCCGAGATAGGCCTTGATGCCGCGCGCCGCAGCGACGGCCCCTGAAAGTGTGGTGTAGTAGGGCACTTTATGCAAGAGGGCGGCGCGGCGCAGGGATCGCGAATCCGCGAGCGCCGTCGCCCCCTCGGTGGTGTTGAAAACGAGCTGGATCCCGCCGTTCTTGATCACATCCACAATATGCGGCCGGCCTTCCGCCACCTTGTTGATCTTGTCCGCAGCGATGCCGTTGTCGGCCAGATAGCGCTGGGTTCCGGAGGTGGCGATGATCTTGAAGCCGATATCGCTCAACAGTTTCATTGTGTCGAGCACGCGCGGCTTGTCGCTGTCGCGCACCGAGACGAATACGGTTCCGGCGCGCGGCAGGCGCGAACCGCCGCCGATCTGGCTCTTGGCGAAGGCGATCTCGAAAGCCGTGTCGAGGCCCATGACCTCGCCGGTCGACTTCATCTCCGGGCCGAGCACGGTGTCCACATTGGGGAACCGCGCGAACGGGAACACCGCTTCCTTCACCGCGATGTGCGGCGAGAGGCCCGGCGTGAATTCCTGCTTGCGCAGCTTGAAGGAGGCCAGCCGCTCTCCGGCCATGATCCGTGACGCGATTTTTGCAATCGGAATGCCGATGACCTTGGCCACGAACGGCACCGTGCGCGAGGCGCGCGGGTTGACTTCGAGCACGTAGATGTCGCCGTTCTTGATGGCGTATTGCACGTTCATCAGGCCGCCGACATTGAGCGCCAGCGCCAGCGCCCGTGTCTGCTCCTCAAGCGCGGCGATGGTCTCGCGCGACAGCGAATGCGGCGGCAGCGAGCAGGCCGAATCGCCGGAATGGATGCCGGCTTCCTCGATATGCTCCATGATGCCGGCGATATAGGTGTCCTTGCCGTCGCACAGGCAATCGACATCGACCTCCACGGCATCGGTGAGATAGCGGTCGATCAACAGCGGCCGCTTGTCAGAGACGGCGAAATCGGTCGGCCGGTCGAGGCTGATCAAGAGCCGTGTCAGATAGCGCTCAAGCTGCGGCGCGTCGTGCACGATCTCCATGGCGCGGCCGCCGAGCACATAGGACGGGCGGATGACGATTGGGTAGCCAATTGCCTCGGCGGTGACGCGCGCCTCGGCGGGGCTGGTGGCGATGCCGCTTTCCGGCTGGCGCAGTTTCAGCTTCTCGATGAGCTGCTTGAAGCGGTCGCGATCCTCGGCAAGATCGATGGCCTCCGGCGATGTACCGAGGATCGGCACGTTCGCGGCTTCGAGGGCGGCTGCGAGTTTCAGCGGGGTCTGGCCGCCGAACTGCACGATGACGCCGTGCAGCTTTCCCCGCGTGCGTTCGGTGTCGATGATCTCAAGCACGTCCTCGTTGGTCAGCGGCTCGAAATACAGCCGGTCCGAGGTGTCGTAGTCGGTCGACACAGTCTCCGGATTGCAGTTGACCATGATGGTCTCGAAGCCCGCGTCCTTGAGCGCGAAGCTCGCGTGACAGCAGCAATAGTCGAACTCGATGCCCTGGCCGATGCGGTTCGGGCCGCCGCCGAGGATGATGACCTTCTTGCGGTCCGACGGCGCCGCCTCGTCGGCCACGTGGCCTGCAAACGGCGTCTCGTAGGTCGAATACATATACGCGGTGGGCGAAGCGAATTCGGCGGCGCAGGTGTCGATGCGCTTGTAGACGGGACGCACGGCAAGCGCGTGGCGCTGCGTGCGCACGGCTTCGGCGGTCGAGCCGGTCAGATGCGCGAGCCGGGCGTCGGAAAAACCCATCGCCTTGAGACGGCGGAAGGCGCCGGCTGTTTTCGGCAGTCCCCTGGCCTTGATCTGCGCTTCGGTCTCGACGATGCCTTTGATCTGGTCGAGGAACCAGGGATCGATCTTGCAGGCGGTGTGGATCAGGTCGTCGTCGGCGCCGAGCCGCATCGCCTGCGCAACATAGAGCAGCCGGTCAGGCGTCGGCGTGCCGAGCGCGGCGCGGATGACGTTCTTGTCCTCGCCGCCGCGTAGCGACGTTGAGTCGGTCAGGCCTTCAATGGCGATTTCGTCGAGCCCGGTCAGCCCGGTCTCGAGCGAGCGCAGCGCCTTCTGCAGCGATTCCTGGAACGTGCGGCCGATCGCCATGGCTTCGCCGACCGACTTCATCGAGGTCGTGAGCGTCTGGTCGCTGCCGGGGAATTTCTCGAAGGCGAAGCGCGGGATTTTTGTGACGACGTAATCGATCGTCGGCTCGAACGAGGCCGGCGTCGCGCCGCCGGTGATGTCGTTGGCGATTTCGTCGAGGGTGTAGCCGACCGCGAGCTTTGCCGCGACTTTTGCGATGGGAAATCCGGTCGCCTTCGAGGCCAGCGCCGAAGAGCGCGACACGCGCGGATTCATCTCGATGATGACGAGGCGTCCGTCGGCCGGATTGACCGCGAACTGCACGTTCGATCCGCCGGTCTCCACGCCGATCTCGCGCAGCACCGCGATCGAGGCGTCGCGCATCATCTGGTACTCTTTGTCGGTCAGCGTCAGCGCCGGCGCGATGGTGATCGAATCGCCGGTGTGCACGCCCATCGGATCGAGATTCTCGATCGAGCAGATGATGATGCAGTTGTCCTTGCGGTCGCGCACCACCTCCATCTCGAATTCCTTCCAGCCGAGGACGGATTCCTCGATCAGGACTTCGGTGGTCGGCGACGCGTCGAGCCCGCGCTCGATGATCTCGATGAATTCGGCCTTGTTGTAGGCGATGCCGCCGCCGGTGCCGGCAAGCGTGAACGACGGACGGATGATGGCCGGCAGCCCGATCGAATCCATCGCTTCGAGCGCTTCGGTCAGACCCTTGGCGATATAGCGGCGCTTGCGCTCGGCTTCGCCGGCCGCCCAGTTCGCCTCGAACTGCGTGACGGCGTAACGCTCCTCGTCCGGCGGCAGGCCTTTGCCGGTGATGGCGGCGAGTTCCGCGGTGTGGTGGGCGCGGTCGGCCTTTTTCAGGTCGGAGGCGTTGGCAAGCGCCGAGCGCGGCGTCTCCAGGCCGATCTTTGCCATCGCCTCGCGAAACAGTTGCCGGTCCTCGGCCTTGTCGATGGCCTCGGCCGTGGCGCCGATCATGCTGACGTCGAATTTTTCGAGCACGCCCATGCGCTTGAGCGACAGCGCGCAGTTGAGCGCCGTCTGGCCGCCCATGGTCGGCAGCAGCGCAAAACCGCCGGGCAGGACGTTGCGCTCCTTCTCGATGATCTTCGCGACGATCTCAGGCGTGATCGGCTCGATATAGGTGGCGTCGGCGAGATCGGGGTCGGTCATGATCGTCGCCGGATTGGAATTCACCAGCACGACCCGGTAGCCCTCTTCCTTGAGCGCCTTGCAGGCCTGGGTGCCGGAATAATCGAATTCACACGCCTGGCCGATGACGATGGGGCCGGCGCCGATGATCAGGATCGAAGAAATGTCGGTGCGTTTGGGCATTATCACACAAGTTGCCCCTCTTCCTTTTCGGAGGAGGGTTGGGTGAGCGGGCCTTTCCCATCGGGAGAGGGAGATGAGGCTTGGCGGACATAAAAAAAGGGCGCGCCTGTGCGCGTCCGTTGCCCTCAGGCGGGGGAAGCGCCCCGCGCGCGGGCTATTTAGACCAGAATCGGCGGGCAGGGAAGCCTTGCGCGGCAGCTTATCGCCTGTCCCCAGAACTAATGTCGAATTCGACGGTTAACAGGTGCGACACACCCTCCCGTGGAATTGTGAGCGTCGGTGATTACCCGCCATTCCTTGCTCTTCTGACGGATTTGCCCGCGAGGCCGCACTTGCCGCTCCCGCCCCATCGCGCTGCTATCCCGTCCTCGCAGGACCGCACGGCCGATTTGCCGGCCTGGGCCGCCGGCGTGTTTCTCGTCGGCGCGGCCATATTGGCCGTACGCTTTGAAGCCAAAGCGGCCCGGAATGTTCTCCGCCTGCCCGGAATCGGCCCTCGGCCTGACGGTCCCGATTCCGCCGGGCGCGACAGCGACGCGAATGCACAAAGCAGCGCATCCGACGACGGGTCATTCGGAGGAAAGACCAGCGCCGCGGAGCCGCACAGCCTTCAGGTCGCGCGGAGCCACGAGCGCGGTCGAGGGCGCAACGCCCATGCGCCGTGGGCGCTGCCCTGGGCTGGCTGGAAGGACGTGCTGTGGCGCACTTATGTACAAATCGGCGATGACCGGTTGCTCGCGGTCGCCGCCGGCGTGGTGTTCTATGGGCTGCTGGCGCTGTTTCCGGCGATCACGGCGCTGGTTTCGTTCTATGGCCTGTTCACGAGCTACGCCACGATCAGCGATCACCTGTCGACAATCGCCGGGTTGCTGCCGGCGAGTGCGTTCGGAATCGTGCAGGATCAGGTCGCCCGCGTGGTCGCGAAGGGCGATGTCAAACTCGGCTTCGCCTTCCTGTTCGGCGCCGGATTGGCGTTATGGAGCGCCAATGCCGGAATGAAGGCGATCCTCGATGCGCTCAATGTGGTTTACGAGGAAGAGGAAAAGCGCAGCTTCATCCGGCTGACGCTGGTGTCTCTCGCCTTCACGCTGGGGGCGATCGTGCTGCTGCTGCTGGCGCTTGCCTCCGTCGTGGTGATACCGGCGCTGTTTGCCGCATTCGGCGTCGAGAGTTGGGCCAAGATCGCGGTATCGCTGGTGCGCTGGCCGCTGATGTTTGCCATGATCGTCGGCGCGCTCGCCATGCTCTACCGCTACGGGCCGAGCCGCACGCAGGCGCAATGGCAATGGCTCAGCACCGGCAGTTTTGTCGCCGCGCTGCTCTGGGTCGGCGGCTCGCTGCTGCTGTCGTATTACATTTCCAACTTCGCGCATTACGACGCGACCTATGGTTCGCTCGGCGCGGCGATTGGCCTGATGATGTGGATGTGGCTGTCGAGCATCGTCATCCTGCTCGGGGCCGAACTCAATTCCGAGATCGAACATCAGGTCTCGCGCGACACGACGGTGCACGGCTCCAATCCGCTCGGTGCGCGCGGCGCCACCATGGCGGATACGGTCGGCCGCTCGCGGGCTGAGTCGCGCGTCAGCACAGCCGACGCGGCGTAGCCCGGCGGCCGGTTGCGTATCTGATCGTGTCGACAGGTGAAAAATTTGGAGGCCCGGGTCAGGATTCGAACCTGACTTGAAGTACGTTGCACCGCCTTTGCGTAGCCAGTCCGCCACCGGGCCAAGCGTATTAGGCGCTTCGACCAAAGTCGGCACAAGATCGTCGGAGCATCATGGTAAACGGTTTACCATAAATGCGGCCGGTCCATTCAAAGCGCGACCGTCGCGCCAGCATGAAGTGGATTTTACGCGCCGGAAGGACCGCGCGGCCGCGCCAGAAACGTCATGCGCGCCGGATTATGGCCGATGTTTTCTTCATCGCGCGCGGCGTTGAAGCCGGCGGCACGCAAGAGCGCAAGAATCTTCGGTTCTTCATAAAGCGACAGGCCGATGGTCGAACGCAGCCGCGTGTAGTCCGAAAAAACCGTGCGGGCGAGGCCGACCAGCGCCGCGCCGAAAAATCCGTTGTGTGCGGCGAAACGCAGCAGCGTCGTCACATCGGTGACCGGGGACATGCCGGGTGGAATGACATCGCCAAGGATAAAAAGCCCGTCCGGCTTCAGGAGCCGATGGAATAGGGAGAGCACGTCACGAAGCTGCTCTTCGGAAAGGTATTGTGCCACCGAATGCATGACGATGAGGTCGGCCTGCGCATCGTCCGTCGCGGCGATCTCGTCCGGCGACCGCACAGTGATGTTGGGCACGGCAGCAAAGCGCTGCGTCAAGCCGGCGCGCACGGTATCGGCAGCGTCCGAAAGGATCAGCTTCCCGGCGGCAGCGGCCACGCGGTCGGCATGCAGCGCCTCGCCGCAGCCGTAATCGATGACGAGAGCCTGCTTGCCCGGCACATAGGCGGCGAGATCGTCGGCGATGGTCCGGTAATGCACGTCGCGATGGCGCGCATTGACGTAGATCGAATTCGCGGAATTCCAGAACGTGATCCAGTCAGCCATCGCAGTCCTGAAACCTGATTACGCGCGGATAAGTGAGGGCGGTGTGGCGGAGCGCCGTGATCGCTCGCAAGAGGCAAGCCTGTTCGTCACAAGCCTGTTCGTCAAATGTGACGTATCAGCCTTGCCAAAGGATGACCAGCGGGCCGTCCTTGCCATAGACGGGATCGGTATCGGGCAACGGTACGTGCGGAATCGTCTTCAGCGCGGCGGCGTGCTCGTCCTTTTCGCCACGAAAGAGATTGTATTCGCCGTCCTTGGGATAGGCGCCGACGACGCTGAAATCATCGGAGCATACGAGGCATTGATGGCCGGTGCCGGCCGGCAGGATGGCGACATCGCCGGGCGCAAGCTCGACGATCTCGCCCTTGTCGCCGCCGAAGCGCACTCGTGCGCCGCCGCGTGCGACGCCGAGCGCTTCATGGATCATCGAATGGTAATGCACGTAGGGAAAAATGCCGTTGCGCCACATCCGGCCCCAGCCGTGCCGGCCGAACACGCGCTCGATCTCGTCTTCCGGCGATGTGACGTCGACGAGGTTGACCGCCGCGCGCATCAGCACCAGCGGCAGTGTTGTATTGTTCGGGATCGCGCCATCGTCGGCGAAGCGCAGCGTCATCGGCGCGATGGCGGTAGCCATGATCTCTGTCCGCTGTTTAGTTCGCCGCCTCTTGCTTGTTGCCGTTCCTGTGCTCGCGCATCAGGCCGACAAAACGCTGGAACAGGTAATGGCTGTCACGCGGGCCGGGCGAGGCTTCCGGATGATACTGCACGGAAAACACTGGCCGGTCGTTGAGCGCGATGCCGCAATTCGAGCCATCGAACAGCGACACGTGCGTCTCGGTGACATTTTTCGGCAGGCTCGCGCGATCGACGGCAAAGCCATGGTTCATGGACGTGATCTCGACCTTGCCGGTGGTCATGTCCTGGACCGGATGATTGGCGCCGTGATGGCCCTGATGCATCTTCATGGTCGTCGCGCCGATGGCGAGGCCGAGCATCTGATGGCCGAGGCAGATGCCGAAAGTCGGCAGCCCTGAGTCGATCACGTCGCGGATGACGGGCACGGCGTAGTCGCCGGTGGCCGCCGGATCGCCGGGGCCGTTGGAGAGGAACACGCCATCGGGCTTGAGCGCCAGAATATCCTTGGCCGAGGTTTTTGCCGGCACCACGGTGACCTTGCAGCCGCACTCGGCCAGGAGCCGCAGAATGTTGCGCTTCACGCCGTAGTCGATGGCGACGACGTGGAACTCGCTCTGGGTCTGGTGGCCAAAGCCCTTGTCCCAGACCCATGCGGTCTCGTCCCAGCTTGCGCGCTGGCCGCTGGTGACCATGGGCACGAGGTCCATGCCGACGAGGCCCGGCCACTTGCGCGCTTCCGCCTTGAGGGCGTCGAGATCGAACACGCCGTCCGGCGCATGCGCGATCACGGCGTTGGGCATGCCCTTCTCGCGCACCAGCGCGGTGAGTGCGCGGGTGTCGATGCCGGAAAGACCGATGACGCCGCGGGCGCGCAGCCATTCGTCGAGGTGGCGGCCGGAGCGGTAGTTCGACGGCGCCGTGACATCGGTGTGGACGATGACCCCGCGCGCCCCTTGCGCTGTCAGGTTCGCCGATTCGATGTCTTCGGCATTGGTGCCGACATTGCCGATATGCGGGAAGGTGAAGGTGATGATCTGCCCGGCATAGGAGGGGTCAGTCAGGATTTCCTGATACCCGGTCATGGCGGTGTTGAAGCAGACCTCGCCGACCGCGTGCCCGGTCGCGCCGAGGCCGAAACCTTCGAGCACGGTCCCATCCGCGAGAACGAGAACCGCCGTGGATTTGGGCTCGGCCCAGCCGGTATCATCGCCGGAGGAGCCAGCCGCTTGATCTTGTGCCATTGTCATGAGGGAGTTACATAAGCGCGCAATCCGCCGCCGTCAAAGACCAACTGTGCAAAGGGGATGGCAGAAGGGCGCATATCCGAGGGGACATATGGATGCCCTGACCGCCTTCGGCCTGTTCGCGGTGACCGCGATGCTCGCCACCTATGCGCTGGAAGACCGCAGCCCCTGGTTCGTTCTCGCTTTCGCCGCGGCCTGCGCCCTGGGTTCTGTCTATGGCTTTTTGCAGGGGGCATGGCCGTTCGGCCTCGTCGAGGCGGTATGGGCGCTGGTGGCGCTCTGGCGCTGGCGCGGCCGGGTCGCGGATGATGCGACACGCGGATGACGCGACACAATGAATGCGAACACAGATTGAGAGGCCACCGTGCTGCGTGACGACATCAACACCACCCTCAAGGAGGCGATGAAGGCGCGCAACGAGCGCACGGTCTCGACGCTGCGGCTGGTCAATTCCGCCTTCAAGAATGCCGATATCGAGGCCCGCGGCGCCGGCAAGGAGGCGCTCGGCGAGCCCGAACTGCTGTCGGTGATGCAGAAACTCGTCAAGCAACGCCAGGAATCGGCAGAGCTTTACGACAAGGGCGGCCGGCCCGAACTCGCCGCGCAGGAGCGCGAGGAGATCGCCGTCATCCAGCAATTCATGCCGAAGGCGATGTCGGACGACGAGATGAAGGCGGCCATCACCGCCATGATCGTCGAGACCGGCGCCACCAGCATCAAGGACATGGGCAAGGTGATCGGCGCGCTGAAGACGAAATATGCCGGGCAGATGGATTTCGCCAAGGTCAGCGGCGTGGTGAAGACGGCGCTGGCGAGCTAGCGCGCGGCGACTTCACATCTTTCCCAACTCGGGAGCGCGCGCTTCGATCTGCATCCAGGTCAGCGTCGCCAATTCACGCAAAGAAGAGAACTCACTTCTCCGCGCGACCGTATACCTTGTCGGCGCCGAGCTGGGCGAAGCGCGCCTTTTGCGCATCGTCGAGCGCGGCATAGAAATCCGACAGCGCCGGCTGCACCAGCCCGATGGCCTGCACCATGGCGTCAAGCCGCTTCTCGGTCACTTCAAGGCGGCCGGTCGGCGTGAGCGGCGTGTAGCTCGGGCAGGCGCTCTGCAGTTTGGCGACGGCCTTTTCCGAAGCCGTCTTCAGCGCATCGAGCTTGGGCTTCTGCTCGTCGGTCGGCTTGACCGTGTCGTTGATCTGTTCGATCGGCCAGTCCGTCAGCCCGGCTTTCGAGCCGCTGCAATCTGTCGCGTTCGCCTCGGCGCTCTTCAGCATGCGGGTCCGATCGGCGGGTTTGCCGCCTTCCGGCACAAGGGTGTTGAAGCGGGCTTTCTGCTCGTCGTTGAGCGCCGCATAGAATTTTTCGAGCGGCGGACGCACAGTGCGGACGGCGTGGAGTATGGCGTCGAGCCGGTTTTTGGCCGCCGAGAGTTTCTCCGGCGGCGTTTTTGGCTCCGATGTCGGACACGCAGCCTTGAGCGCGTCGCCGGCTTTGGCGGCGGCGTCCCTGACGCCGTTGAGCAGGTCCTGCTGCTCGTCATTGGGCTTTACGACGCTGATAATGCGCTCGAACGGCCATGCGGTGATCGAAGGTGCCGCCACATCGCAAGGCGCGGCCGCGTTGGCCTGACGGCCATCGGCCGGGGGCGGCCCCTGCTCCGCGGGCGCAAGAGCGTCGTTGCTTCCGGTCTCGTCGCCGCTCGGGTAGCGGCTGCGCACGGTCTCCCCGCCGCTACGCGCAGTATCGCCAATAACCGTGCTGTCGATCGCAGCATAGGCCGCGCCGGGCGCAAACACGTTCACGAAGACATCGTCATAGGCGTCGTCCCAGAACGTATCGTCATACGCATACGGCCAGAACGTATAGTCGACGATGTCGGTGTAGGCGTAGGGCCAGAACACCGTACCGTAAAACGCAAGGAACGCGCCGCGCCGGTGACGTCCGTTGTGGCGCCAGCGCGCGACAGCGGACAGCCGCGACGTCGGCGCGTTGCGTGCGAAGAACGGACGCGACGATCCCGTCCGTCCGGCGCGCAGGGAATTTTGGGTATTGGGTGACGCGTTGAGGCCGGCCGGACTGGCAGTGCCGATACGGCGGGCATTGTTGGGCGCCGCTCGCAGCGCTCTGCGGTTGGCGGCGTTGCCGCGCGTGCGGTTGACGCTGCGGATGGCATTGCGGCCGCCATGATGGGCGACGGCGTTGTGCCGACCGCGCGGTCCGGCAACGCGGCTGCCGCCGCGACGTTGGACAGCTTGTGGTCCGGCACGATGCGGGCTGCGGTTCAGGTGCGCGGCGCGTCCGCTATGCGAGGCTCCGCCGCGAAACGCCGGGCGTGCGATATGGGACGCACGACCACCGATCCTTGCTCCACCGATCCTTGCTCCACCGATTCTTGCTGCACCGACATGGCTGCCGCCGAAATGCGCGCCGCCGCCGATGCGTGGGCCACCGCCAGAACGTCCCGCACCGAAATGCGCACCGCCGCCGCCGACCCGTGCGCCTCCGCCAATATGCGGTGCTCCACCGCCAATGCGTCCGCCGCCACCGATATGGCCTCCCCCGCTAATATGGGCTGCGCCTCCACCATGTCCGCCACCGGGACCCCCGCCGCCGGGCCGCCGCTGTGCATCCGCTGTGAACGGCAGAAGGGCGGCAAGGGCGATGCCGACCGCGATGACGGCGCCAGGCCTGATCATGGCAAGTCTGATCATGGATAGTCTCCTTGTACGAAGACAGCGCAGTTCGGCTTTTGAACAGCTCGACCTTTGAAGAGGCTGAGTAGAAATGTTAGCGGGATTGCGGCGGTTTCCTTTCAGTTCGTTCAGGCGAGGAATTTTGATGGAGGTGCTGGTCGTCGGTGCCGGGGTTATTGGGCTCGCGACGGCGCGCGCTGCCGCGGCCCGCGGACACGATGTCGTGATTGCCGAGCGGACAGCAGCGATCGGTACGGGAATTTCGTCTCGCAACAGCGAAGTCATCCATGGCGGCATGTATTATCCGACCGGCTCCGTGCGGGCGCGGCACTGCGTGGCGGGGCGGCGCATGCTTTATGCGTTCTGCGAACGCCACGGCGTGGCGCATCGCAAATGCGGCAAGCTGATCGTCGCGACGACCGATGCCGAGCGGGCGCGCATCGATGCGATCCTTGCTCTCGGCCGCGCCAACGGGGTCGACGGGCTGCGTCTTCTCGAACGGAATGAAGTGGCCACGCTCGAGCCTGCCTTGCGCTGCGTCGGCGCGCTGCAATCGAGCGAGACCGGCATCATCGACGGGCACGCCTATATGCTTGCGCTGCACGGTGCGCTGGAAGCGGAAGGCGGCGCCATTGCTTTTGGCACGCCGGTCGAACGCGTGGAGCGTCACGCCGGGCGTTGGCGCGTCACGTTCGGCGGCAGCGATGCGGGTGCAATGGATTTCGATGCCGTCGTCAATTGCGCCGGGCTCGGCGCGCAGACGGTGGCGCGCGCCTGCGTCGATTATCCGCCGGATCGCATCCCGCCACTGGTGCTCTGCAAAGGCAATTATTTTTCCTACGCGTCACGTCCCGCATTCCGGCATCTCATCTATCCCGTGCCGGTGGATGGCGGCCTCGGCGTGCATGTGACGCTCGATCTTGCCGGCCGCATGCGGTTCGGTCCCGACGTGGAATGGATCGAGACGGAAAACTACGACGTCGATGCGGCGCGTGCGCAGTCCTTCTACGCGCGCATCCGCTCCTACTGGCCGGCGCTGCCCGATGACACGCTGAGCGCCGACTATTGCGGCATCAGGCCAAAACTCACCGGCCCCGGCGAACCGGCCGCCGACTTTGTCATCGACGGACCAGACAGCCATGGCCTTCCCGGTCTGATCCACTTTTTCGGAATCGAGTCGCCAGGTCTCACTGCTTCGCTTTCGCTCGCGGACGCGGCGGTGGCGCTATTGGACGAGCGTTCGCCCGCGGCGTGAGCCACGGGCGAGACTGAATGTGATTAAAGAGATTGTGCTCGCGAGCCGTTATTGCAGAGCGGCGCGACGACCAGCGACATCGTCGCCGGTTGAAGCGGAGCCCACCGTCTCGCTGCTGTCACGAATTTTCGTCTTGGACAGTTTGCGTTGCGTCTCTTTGCCAAGCCCCTTGTAATCGGGCGCCGGCGTGAACTGCGCGACGTCGTCGCGGCTGCCGGTATAGGCGACGAAGCCGTCTTCGGTGGCGACGATGTCGCCTTTACGGAGTGTCGGATCTTCCTTGATATCGACCTTCGACAGGCCGGTCGAGGATTTGCCGTTGCAGGAGCAGGCAGCCACCGTCTGTTTCCGGTAGGCGAAAGCATGCTCGAGACTTGAATAACGACGGCCGCGCGAATCCGACGCGTTATCGATGGTGCTGCCGCGATAGACGGCGGTCTCGCTTGCCGGGCAGAACGAATTGCAGGTTTCTACAGCCGAGGCATGAGCATGCGTTGCGATCGGGAAATATTTTCCGTCGCAGGTCCGCACGCAGAACGCGACTGTAGGACCGCCGCCGCCGCCGCCGCTGTGGGCGCCGCCCTCGACATGCTTTGTGCCGGCTCTCGGATCGCGCGGATCGCCATAGGGCGATGCCGCGGGCGCCGGCTGCCGAAAGCCGCCGAACAGAAAATCGAAAAGGCCTTGTGCGGAGGCCGGAGACGACATCGCGACCAAGGCCGGCAAAGCAACCGCCGCGACAGCCAATTTGGTGAATGTCCGAAGTTTCCGACCCGACACAGTACCGACCCCTCAGTCCATCGCGTTGCTTCCGGACTACAACGCCGGGCTGAGGAATTGGTTGCCGCCGCCGCACGACGTGCCGCGTTCGTCGTCCATCGTTAACAAATCCGCTAACGATTAAGACCACTTAGCGAAGCGTGTGGAACGGTGGCGGCCGCCTAAAAATAACGCAGCCAGACATAGACGTGGGCGATAGCGATCGAGACCAGCATCATCGGCGCGGCATAAGCCGTGAAGGTGAGGAAGCGGAACGGTACGCCGTTGCGGTCGCCGATGCCGGCCACGGTCAGGTTGGCCGACGCGCCGATCAGTGTCCCGTTGCCGCCGAGGCAGGCGCCGAGCGACAGGCACCACCACAGCGGTCCGATCGCGTCCGCACCGCCATAAGCCGGCGCCATGCTCTTGATCAGCGGAATCATCGTGGCGACGAAAGGGATGTTGTCGACGATGGCCGAGAGGATCGCCGACGACCAGAGAATGACGTAACCCGTGGTGGCGATGTTTCCGCCGGTCAGCGTCACCAGCTTTCCGGCGAGCAGTTTGAGCAGGCCGCCGACCTCGACGCCATGCACGACGATGAACAGGCCGATGAAAAAGAAAATCGTGATCCACTCCACGTCGCCAAAGGTCTTGTGGATGTTCTCGGCCTGCTTCTCGTTGTGGTGCTGCCAGTTGTCGAGGCCCATGAGCACGGCAGCGCCGGCCATGGCGATGGTCGCCGGTTCGAGATGAAGCTGGCGCGCGAACACGAAGCCAACGATCACCAGCGCAAGGACAACGAGCGACTGGCGTAGCAATACGGTGTCGACGATGGCGTCGCACGCCTTCATCTGCATCACGCGGGCGCGGTGAGCGAGCGTGGAGCGCATGTCGCGGCCCCAGATCAAATGGATCATCAGCATCTGGGCTGCGAGAACGAGGATGATCACCGGCGTGAGGTGCTCGATGAACTGGTTGAACGTGATGTTGGCGAGCGAACCGATGAGGATGTTCGGCGGATCGCCGATCAGCGTCGCCGTGCCGCCGATGTTTGAGGCAAAGATCTCGGCGAACAGGAAGGGGTAGGGCGGAACGCGCAATTCGCGGGTGATGACCAGCGTCACCGGCACGACGAGCAGCACCGTCGTGACATTGTCGAGCAGCGCCGAGAGCAGGGCAGTGGTCAGTTGCAGCAGCAACAGGATGCCGGCGGGATTGGCGCGCGCCTTCTGCGCCGACCAGATCGCGAGATATTCGAACATGCCGGAGCGGCGCGAGATCGAGACGAGAATCATCATGCCGGTCAGGAGGCCGATCGTATTCCAGTCGATGCCGCGAAGGGCTTCGGTCTGGTCGAGCGCGCCGACGAACACCATCAGCGCCGCGCCGATCAGCGCGATGACCGCGCGGTTCATCTTTTCCGTCATGATGGCGGCGTAGGTGACGATCAGGATGACCGTCGACGCCAGCATCGGGTCGATGCCGAAATAGATATGCGGCACAAAGGTGGGTTCGGTCATGAGGCGGAAGCGAAGTCCGGAGTTGCAGGAGATCGGCGGCGCGGCGCGTGTCAGACGTTCAAGATACAGTAAAGAAGAAAAGTGTCAGCAGGCCGAAAAGCGGCAGCAGGATCAGGAACGACCATGCCATATAGCCAAAGAAGCTCGGCATCCTGATGCCGCGTTCCACCGCGATGGCATAGACCATGAAATTCGGCGCATTGCCGATGTAGCTCAGCGCGCCCATGAACACCGCACCAGATGAGATCGCGGCGAGCGTGAGTGCGAGATCGGTCATCAAGGTCTGCGCGTTCCCGCCGGCGAGTTCGAAGAACACCAGATAGGTCGGCGCATTATCGAGGAAAGCCGAGAGAATGCCGGTGAGCCAGAAATAGGCGATCTCGTGCGGCGTGCCGTTCGCCGCCGTCACCGCCTGCAACAGCCAGGCGAACGGACCGGCGCGGCCGGCGTTGAGCATCGCCAGCACGGGAATGACGCAGATGAAGATGGCGGCAAACAGTTTTGCCACTTCCGCGATCGGCTCCCAGGTGAAGGCATTGTGGTCGCGGTGCTCGGTCGGCGTCAGAACGAGCGACAAGAGTGCGATGACCAGCAGCGCGATATCCCGCACGACGTTTTCCAGCGCGAGGTCGGCGCCCGGCACATGCAGCGTGACGCCCGGCCTCCAGGCAGCGGCGGCGAGCACGGCCGCGATGATCGCGGCGAGCAGGACGACATTGACGATGCCGCGCAGGCCGAGGCTCTGCGGTGGCGCGGTATCGTCGCGCACGGGGCGCGGCTCGCGCCGCCAGAACCAACAGTCGACCGCGAAGAACAGCGCCAGCAGGATGACGACCAGAAACGCCGTCTCGGGGAGCATATTCTGCATCGTCCAGAAGAAATCGACGCCGCGCAGGAAGCCGACGAACAGTGGCGGATCGCCGAGCGGCGTCAGCGAGCCGCCGATATTCGAGACGAGGAAAATGAAGAACACGAAGACGTGGACATTGTAGGGCCGCTCGTCGTTGGCGCGGATCATCGGTCGGATCAGGATCATCGACGCGCCTGTGGTGCCGATGAAGCTCGCGGCCACCGCGCCCACGGCGAGCATCGCGGTATTGCTCCAGGGTGTCGCGCGGATCTGTCCGGTGACGACGATGCCGCCGGCCACCGTGTAGAGCGCGAACAGGAGCATGATGAAGCTCACATATTCGAGCAGCATCGCGTGATTGAACGACTCAAAAGCCGGCGCGACACCAAAGGCGAGCGCGATCGCGGCGAGCGTGACGATGGCCCAGACGGCCGCGATCTTCCCGTAATGAGCGTGCCAGAATTTTGGAAACAGCAGCGGTCCGGTGGCGATCGACAGGAGAATGCCGACGAACGGCAGCGCCCACGGCCAAGCCATCGTGGTGCCGTCGATGCCTTCGGCGGCGGATGCAGGCAGTGTCGCGCCGATCAGCAGCGCGAGCGTGGCTGCCGCAAGCGTCGCAACGGTTTTCGGCATGCGGGCCGGGCTTGGCATGCGTGGCGTTTCTCCAAGGATTCGGGAAGAGGGCGTATGACAAGAGCGACCGTGGCAAATCCCGCACTATCGGACCACAGGGCGCATCGCCGCGCCACCCCCTCCATTAATGAATGCCGAGACAACAAATCATCGTCATGCCCGACCTTGTGCCGGGCATCCACGCATTTTAAACCGCCAAGACGTGGATGGCCGGGTCAAGCCCGGCCATGACGAAGAACGTTTACGCGGGGCGTCTAGTGCGCGTCGTCCCAATTATCGGCGGCGCGCGCTTCGACCTGCAGCGGCACGTGCAATTGCAGGGCCGGATGCGGGGCATCCTCCATCACCGATTTGACCAGCGGCAAGGTCTTTTTGACTTCGCCCTCCGGCACTTCAAAAATCAGTTCGTCGTGTACCTGCAACAGCATCTGCGCGCTGAGTTTGGCCTTTTCCAGCGCCGGCTCGACGCGCGTCATGGCGCGGCGGATGATGTCGGCAGCCGAGCCCTGCAGCCGCGCATTGATGGCGGCGCGTTCATTGAAGGCGCGGATCGACGGATTGCTGTTGCGGATGTCGGGGTAATGGCATTTGCGGCCGAACAGCGTGACGACGAATCCGTTCTTGCGGCAGAACTCTTTCGTCTCATCCATGTAGTCGCGGATGCCCGGGAAGCGCTCGAAATAGCGTTTGATGTAGTCGCCTGCCTCGCCGCGCTCGATGCCGAGCTGGTTGGCGAGGCCGAATGCCGAGATGCCGTAGATGATGCCGAAATTGATCGCCTTGGCGCGGCGGCGCACGTCCGGCGTCATCTGCTTGATAGGCACGCCGAACATTTCGGAAGCCGTCATGGTGTGGATGTCGAGGCCGGTGCGGAACGCATCGCGCAGCGCGGGCACATTCGCGACTTCGGACAGAAGCCGCAGTTCGATCTGCGAATAATCGGCGGAGACAAGCTTCATGCCGGGCGCGGCGATGAAGGCACGGCGAATTTTGCGGCCCTCTTCGGTGCGGATCGGGATGTTCTGCAAATTCGGCTCCGACGAGGATAGCCGTCCGGTCGTCGTCGCGGCCAGCGAAAAGCTCGTATGCACGCGCCCAGTCGTCGGATTGACGTAGTTCGGCAGAGCGTCGGTATAGGTCGAGCGCAGCTTCGACACCTGCCGCCAGTCGAGGATGCGCTGGGGCAGGGGGTGGCCCATTTCGGCAAGCTCTTCGAGCGCGCGCGCACCGGTCGACCATGCGCCGGTCTTTGTCTTGGTGCCTCCGGGCAGGCCGAGCTTGCCGAACAACACGTCGCCCAGTTGCTTTGGACTGCCGGGATTGATCGGCTGGCCGGCCAGCTCCTGGATTTCCGCTTCCAGTCCGGCCGCCTTCTGGCCGAACTCGCCGGAAAGCCGCGACAGCGTCTGCCGGTCGATCATGATGCCGCGCCGTTCCATGCGCGCGAGCACCGACAGCAGCGGCCGCTCCAGCGTCTCATAGACGGAGGTGACGCGCTCTTCCGTCAGGCGCGGCTTCACCACCTGCCACAGCCGCAGCGTGACATCGGCATCCTCCGCCGCGTATTCCGCCGCTTTCTCGACGGTAACGCAGTCGAAGGTGATCTTGGATTTTCCGGAGCCTGCGACCTCGTTGAAATCGATGGTCTTGTGGCTGAAGTAGCGCATCGACAGCGGATCGAGCCCGTGGTCCGAGCGTCCGGCGTCGAGCACATAGGACATCAGCATCGTGTCGTCATAAGGCGCGAGGGTGATGCCGCGCTGGCGGAAGATGAGCCAGTCGAATTTCAGGTTCTGCCCGATCTTCAAGACGCTCTCGTCTTCGAGCAGCGGCTTCAGCGCGGCGAGCGCATCGGCTTCGGGTATTTGATTATCGGCGCGCTTGCCCATGAACAGGCCAGCCCCTTCGCCGCCGTCGCGATGCGAAAGCGGCACGTAGCAGGCCTCGTTGGGCGCAAGCGCGAGCGAGACGCCGCACAACTCCGCCTGCATGGGATCGAGGCTGTTGGTCTCGGTGTCGAAGGCGATGAAACCCTGATCCTGCGCGCGGGCGATCCAGCCGTTGAGGTCCTTGAGGCTGCGCACGATGGTATAGCGCGACCGGTCGAACGGCAGCTTGCGCACGCTGTCGGCGCGCTGGGCGACAAGCGTCGTCGGGGTCAGTTCGCCGGGACCGGCTGCTGCTGCGGGCTTGGCCTTGGCGGTCGCGGGTTCCGCGGCGGCGTCGGGAACGCCGGCTTCGGCGGCTTCTGCTTCGCTCGGCGGCGGCAACGCTGCCCCGGACATGAGCCGCGCATCGGGCTCGATCTCGGCGGCCTCGATACCGGATTGCTCGGCAACGCGCCGCGTCAACGTCGTGAATTCCATCGCCTTGAGGAAGGCGACGAGTTGCTTGTAGTCCGGCTCATGCACGGCGAGATCGGCGACGCCGATCTCCAGCGGCACGTTCACGTCGAGCGTGACCAGTTTCTTCGACAGCCGCGCCTGATCGGCATATTGGATCAGCGATTCGCGCCGCTTCTGCTGCTTGATCTCACCGGCGCGTTCGAGCAATTCTTCGAGCGTGCCGTATTCGCCGATGAGTTGCGCCGCCGTCTTCACGCCGATGCCCGGCACGCCGGGTACGTTATCGACGGAATCACCGATCAGCGCCTGCACCTCGATGATCTTTTCCGGCGGTACGCCGAATTTCTCGACCACTTCGGCAGGCCCGATGCGCTTGTCCTTCATGGTGTCGTACATCATGACGGTCGGGCCGACGAGCTGCATCAAATCCTTGTCGGACGAGACCACGGTGGTCGTCGCCTTGGCCTCGCAGGCCAGCCGCGCATAGGTGGCGATGAGGTCATCGGCCTCGAAGCCGCTCTGTTCCAGCACCGGAATATCGAAGGCGCGCACCGCCTCGCGGATGAGGCCGAATTGCGGAATGAGGTCGGACGGGGCTTCCGGCCGGTGCGCTTTGTACTCCGCGTACATCTCGTTGCGGAACGTGTGCTCGGACTTGTCGAAGACGACGGCGAGATGCGTCGGCTTCTCCTCCGGCTTCATGTCGCGCATCAGCTTCCACAGCATGTTGCAGAAGCCGAGCACGGCATTGACCTGCAGCCCGTCCGATTTGCGGGTCAGCGGCGGCAGCGCGTGATAGGCGCGGAAAATGTAGCCTGAGCCGTCGACCAGGAAGACGTGGTCGCCGGCTTTCAGGGGTTTTGTGGGGGCTGATTTTGGCATCGCGGGCGAATGTGGCTTTTCGCGCGCGGATTATCAACCGGGGTCATTCAGGGCGCAGGGCGTCCGCTCAATTGCGGCCTTCCCAGTCTTTACCCTCCTCTTGTCATGCCCGCGCAAGCGGGCATCCAGCTCTGTGTGTTCAAAGGATGCAGAAAAACGCTGGGTACCCGCTTTTGCGGGTACGACACCAAGGGAGCACGCATGCAATCTGCCGCTGAACGGATTCGGCAGATGCTGGCTTCTACTCCGCCGGCTGCATCGCCGGTTGCCGGCGCGCGGTGAGCCAGAACCGCTTCGGCCGCGTGTACAGGAAGGAGAGCGGCGTGTTGCGCACCGCCCAGAACAGGCAAAGCGGTGCGATGACGCCGGCCGCCGTGACGATGATCGACATCACGCCGATGTCGGGGATGACACCGGTCTTCAAGAGCAGCGTGCGCGTGGTCGCCATCGGCAGGAAGAAGGCGAGGTAGATGACGATGGAGTTGCGGCCGCAATAGCGCAGCGGCCGGCATATATCCATGAGCGACAGCAACGAAGAGAAGCGCACCACGGCGGCCGCGCCGATCAGGCCAAGTCCGAGCGCGACGAAGGGCATGTCCGCCCAGCCCTGATAGACGAAGAAAGCATCGACGAACGCCCAGGCGAGCAGCACGCCGATCGCGCGCGCCACATGCGCCTGCGCCCGCGCGGCCAGCGCGAAGATGTATGGCGCGAGCACATAGCCCGTATAGAAATAGACGCCACGGGCGGCGAATTCGTCGATCAGGGTCCAGCCGGTCTCGATATGCGCGATTTCAAGCGCCGCCGCGATCGGCCAGATGATGGCCGGATGCACGCGCTTGATGAGCCGCACCGTCACCATGAACACCGGCAGCAGGTAGATGAACCACATGGTGTTGTAAGGCTCGATGAACGTCATCAGATAGGCTTTTGCCAGTCCGGCGCCGCCGACTTCGCCGTAAACCATCGGCGCCTTGGTTGCGAACTGGATCGCCGTCCACAGCAGGTAGAAATAGACGAAATGCACGACCTTGCGGTCGAGATAGGTCCGCCAGTCGCGGTCGATCACGCGCGACAGGAACAATCCGGAGATCATGAAGAAGTCGGGCATGCGAAAGGGCTTGGCGAATTCGACGACGACATGCATGAAGCCGGTCTGTCCGGCCGCGGCCTCGACGCCGAGCACGGAATGCATCATCACGACCATGATGATGCAAAAGCCCTTGGCATAGTCGACCCACGCCACGCGCTCGTTATCGGCCGGCATCGTTCCGTTTCGGTACATCATGGTGCGCACGCTCGCAGACTGCGGTTTCTTTGGCGTTACGCAGCAAACGAAATGCCAGTTACCGCGTGGGCCGCGCTGCGCGGTGTCATTAACCAGCCAAATACCTGATCGCAGGGCGCAATCGGGGCGCGACAAATCCGGCGTTTATGTTAACGGATCGTGATGCGGCAGTTTTCCACCTCACTTCCGATTGATGACGCGCTCGGGGCCCTGACGGATGCCCTGAATCGGCACGCCTGCGCCGTGCTCGTCGCCCCGCCGGGGGCGGGCAAGACGACGCGCGTTCCGCTCGTGGTGATGGACGAGCCATGGGCGGCGCAGGGGCGCATTCTCGTGCTCGAACCGCGGCGGATCGCGGCGCGGGCGGCGGCGGCGCGCATGGCCGCGACGCTCGGCGAGGCGGTGGGCGAGACCGTGGGCCTGCGCGTGCGTTTCGGTTCAAAGATATCGCGGCGGACGCGGGTCGAGGTCATCACCGAGGGTGTGTTCACGCGTCTCATTCTCGACGATCCGCTGCTGACCGGCGTTGCCGCGGTGCTGTTCGACGAATTCCATGAGCGGTCGCTCGACGCCGATCTCGGACTGGCGCTGGCCTGCGACACGCTTGCCGCGCGCGAGGACCTGCGGCTGCTGGTGATGTCGGCGACCCTCGATGGTGCGCGCGTCGCAAAACTGCTCGGCGCAGCGCCGGTGATCGAAAGTCTGGGCCGCGCCTATCCGGTCGAAACGCGTTACGTCGGGCGTGAGGCCAACGCGCCGATCGAGGCGTTGGTCGCCGACGTCGTCCTGCGGGCGACACGGGCCGAGACTGGATCGATCCTGGCTTTCCTGCCCGGTGTCGCCGAGATCAACCGCACGGCAACGCGGCTGCGCGAGCGGCTCGATGATCCGGCGATCGATCTGCACACGCTTTACGGCGCGCTCGATCTTGGCGCGCAGGATGCGGCGATTGCACCGGCGCGTGCGGGCCGCCGCAAGATCGTGCTCGCGACATCATTGGCGGAAACCTCGATCACCATCGACGGGGTGCGTGTCGTCATCGACAGCGGGCTGGCGCGCGTGCCGCGCTTCGAACCCGATGTCGGCGTGACGCGTCTCGAAACCGTGCGAGTCTCGCGCGCTGCGGCCGATCAGCGGCGTGGACGCGCCGGCCGCACCGAACCCGGCATCTGCTACCGGCTGTGGGACGAGCCGCAGACCGCATCGCTTGAAGCTTACGCGAAGCCGGAAATTCTCGAGGCGGACCTTTCCGGCTTTATGCTCGATCTCGCACAATGGGGCGCGGCTGATCCCGCCGCGCTCGCGTTCCTCGATCCCCCGCCATTGCCGGCGCTGACGGAAGCGCGAAAATTGCTGTGCGATCTCGACGCGCTCGACGCGGACGGCCACATCACGGAAGAGGGCAAATTGTTGCGTCAATTGCCCTTGCCGCCGCGTCTCGCCCGCATGGTGGTCGACGGCGCGCGCGAAGGAGCCGCCGGGGATGCCGCGCTGATCGCCGCCATCGTCACCGAGCGCGGCCTCGGCGGCAACGACATCGATATCGTGCATCGCCTTGATGGATTGCGCCGCGATCGTTCGCAGCGGGGAAAAGAAGCCCGCGCCATGGCCGGACGCTGGGCGTCATCGACCCCAAGTGTTGCAGCAAAGCGCGGCGCGCCGTCCGATTCCGAAATGCTTTCGCCCGGCGTGCTTCTCGCGCTCGCCTATCCGGATCGCATTGCAAAAAATCGCGGCGACGGCAGTTTCGTTCTCGTCAACGGACGCGGTGCACGGGTCGATCCGGTTTCGGCGCTGGCGCGCGAAAGGTTTCTGGTCGTGGCCGAGATCACCGGCACTGCCGCGCAAGGACGTGTACTGCTCGCCGCGGCGATCACCCTGCCGGAAATCGAGAGCCGCTTCGCCGATGGCATCAGGACTGATGTCGACGTCGCGTTCGACACCGCGAGCGCGTCGCTGCGCGCGCGGCGGCGGCGGAAATTTGGCGCACTGGTGCTGCACGAACAGATCATTCCGGTGCCGGCTGACGCCGACGCTGAAACTCTTTTTGCGCGCGGCATAGGCGCAATCGGTCTGGCGCGACTGCCCTGGACCAGCACCTCGCGACAGTGGCGCGAGCGGGTCATGTTCTTGCGCACGAGCCAACGCAATGCAGGCGAAGGCGAGAACTGGCCCGACATGTCCGATGCGGCGCTCGTCGCGGACATCGAAACCTGGCTGGCGCCGTTCCTCACGGGCAAGACGGCGCTGTCCGACATCGGCGCCGACGATCTTTTCGCGGCGTTGCAGGCGCGGGTGCCGCCGCCGCTGCTGCGCGAGCTTGACCGCAAGGCGCCGACGCATTTTGCGGCACCGTCCGGCAGCCGCGTGCCGATCGACTACAGCCAGGATGAAGGACCGCGCATCGAAATTCGGGTGCAGGAACTTTTTGGCCTCGCCACTCATCCTACTGTGGGCGCGGCGCGTATCCCGCTCATTATCGCGCTGCTCTCGCCGGCGCGCCGGCCAGTGCAGGTCACGCGCGACCTGCCCGGGTTCTGGCGCGGCAGCTACGCGGCGGTGAAGGCGGAGATGCGCGGCCGTTATCCGCGCCATCCCTGGCCCGACGACCCTGCGAGCGCTGCGGCAACGACCCGCGTGAAACCGCGCGGCGGTTAACGGCCCGGAAACGGGGTGCGGCCTAAGCATCGTGCAAGCGGAATTGGTCGCGCCGGTCTGGGGTCGCCTAAAGTCTCGCGGCTTATAAGAAGGATCAAGGGATGCAACAGGTGAGCCTTAACGCGATCGAGGTGATCAAGGCGCGTGCCGGCGCGGCTCCGATCAATGTCGGCGTCATCATGGGCACGGGTCTCGCGGCCATCGCCGATCACATCGCCGAGCCGGTCAGCATTCCCTACACGGACTTGCCCGGATTTCCCCTCCCACGCATCGGCGCCGAAGTGGCCGCGGTCGTCGTTGGCAAGATCGGCACTGCGCGGATCGCGGTCATGAAGGGACGCAGTCATTATTACGAGACCGGCGACATCAACGCCATGCGGGCGCCACTGGAAACCTTGAAAGGTCTCGGCGCCGAAGCCGTGCTGATCGTGTGCTTCTGCGCATCGACACGCGCCGACCTGGGGGAAGGCGCACTCGTCGCCGTGCGCGACCACATTAACCTCACCGGACTGAACCCCCTGGTGGCCGATCCCGATCGCGGTCGATTTTCCGATATGACCATGGCCTACGACCCGACGCTGCGCGAGCGCTTCACGCTGGCCGCAAGCCAGGCCGGCCGCCGTGTCAACGAAGCGACGTTGATGTGGTTTCCCGGTCCGACTTTCGAGACGCGAGCGGAGATCAAGGCGGCAAGCCAACTCGGCGCCGACGTCGTCGGGTTCTCGCTGGTGCCGGAGGTTTTGCGCGCGCGGGCGTTGGGCCTGCGCGTGCTTGGCCTGTCCATCGTCTCCAACATGGCGACCGGCGTGCGGGCCGGACGCAGCGACAGCGACAGTGCGATCCGCGTCGGCGCCGCGACGGTGTCCTCGATGACCCGCATCCTCACAAAATTCTTCGAGATCTGGACGGTGGGATCGAAGATTGCATAAAATGCGGTTTGTGCGGTTAACGCGGCGCTCACCGTGCGCCGGAAAACGCGGCCGGACTTTCAGTGCATTAGCGGCTTTTGAAGGCCGGCATGGTGTGATCCGCGCGGGCGCGTATTCCGCAAAAGAGCGTATCAATTTTGCGGCAGGAATAGGCGCGGTTCCGCGGAAAGCCTTATGCGCAATATCATCATCATGGCCGGACTTCTCTTCGCCTTCGGGGCGATGTTCGCGCAATATGCCGACCAGAATTTCAAGCCGTCGGAGCATCCGGCTGCGACCGTCGCGCAAGCGGACACCGGATCGCAAACCGCCACCGGCCGCACCATCAGCCTGACGCCGGACTCCAACGGTCATTTCCGTGTCTCGGCGCGCGTCGACGGCCGGACGATGGACTTCATCGTCGACACCGGCGCCTCGGTGGTGGTGTTGCGCTCCGGCGATGCAGCCCGGCTCGGCGTGCGCCCGATGCCGAGCGATTTTACCTCGCTGGTCAGGACTGCGAATGGCGTGGTCAAGGCCGCACCCACGCATCTCGACAGTATCGAGATCGACGATCTGCGCGTGCGCGACGTGCAGGCGATCGTGCTGCCCGACGAGGCGTTGAGCCAGAACCTGCTCGGCACATCCTTCCTCTCGCGCCTGCACCGCTACGAGTTCGCCAGCGGCCACCTCGTGCTCGAGCAGTAAGCGCGGCAGCGCATTTACCTCCATCGCTCGCGCAACCTTTTCGCAGGCCGGCAATTGCGCTACGACTGCGGCCCCGCCACATGTCCGAGGACCTAAATGTTTCCCAAGCCCAAAACCCAGCTCACGCCCAATACCTATGCGTATGAATCCGAGCCGCTGGTCAAACCGACCGGTTTTCGGGAATACGACGCGCGCTGGCTGCTCGGCTCGGAAATCAACCTCATGGGCATCCAGGCGCTGGGCATGGGGCTGGGCACGCTGATCCGCGAACTCGGACAGAAGCCGGAGATCGTCACCGGCCACGATTTCCGCGGCTATTCCTCTTCGGTGAAGAACTCGCTCGTCTCCGGCCTGCTCGCCGCCGGCTGCAAGGTGCACGACATCGGCCTCGCGATGACGCCGATGGCCTATTTCGCGCAGTTCGAACTCGACGTGCCCTGCGTCGCCATGGTCACGGCCTCACACAACGACAACGGCTGGACCGGCGTGAAGATGGGCGCCAACCGTCCGCTCACTTTTGGCCCCGACGAGATGACGCGGCTGAAGGAGATCGTGATGAACGCCGCGTTCAAGAACGAAGGCGGCGGTTCGTATCATTTCGTGGAGAATTTTCCGGCGCGCTACATCGCCGACCTCACCAAGCGGCCGAAACTCAAGCGCAAGCTCAAGGTGGTGTGCGCCTGCGGCAACGGCACGGCGGCGGCGTTCGCGCCGCAGGTGCTGGAAGCCATCGGCTGCGAGGTGGTGCGGCTCGACTGCGATCTCGACCATACGTTTCCGAAATACAATCCCAATCCCGAAGATTTGGAAATGCTGCACGCCATGCGCGACGAGGTGTTGCGCACCAAGGCGGATGTCGGCCTCGGCTTCGACGGCGACGGCGACCGTTGCGGCGTGGTCGACAATCACGGCGAGGAGATATTTGCCGACAAGGTCGGCGTGATGCTGGCGCGCGACATGTCCACGCTGCATCCGAACTCCACCTTCGTGGTCGACGTGAAGTCCACCGGCCTCTACGTCACCGATCCGGTGCTGCAGAAGAACGGCGTCAAAGCCGACTACTGGAAGACCGGGCATTCCTACATGAAGCGCCGCACGCACGAACTCAACGCGCTCGCGGGGTTTGAGAAGTCCGGCCACTATTTCTTCAACAAGCCGTTCGGCCGCGGCTACGACGACGGGCTGATTTCCGCGCTCGCGATTTGCGACATGATGGACCGCAATCCCGACAAGGCAATGTCGGACCTCATCGCCGCGCTGCCGAAGACCTGGGGCTCGCCGACCATGTCGCCGCATTGCGACGACGAGACGAAATACGGCATCGTCGATGAGATCATCGCGCATTTTCAACAGGCGGAGAAAAAGGGCGAGAAGGTCGCGGGGCAAAAAATCCGCGATCTCGTCACCGTCAACGGCGTGCGCGTCACGGTCGAAGATGGCACCTGGGGGCTAGTGCGCGCGTCATCGAACAAGCCGGAGCTTGTTGTCGTGGTCGAAAGCCCGGTGGCCGAACAGCGCATGCGCGACATGTTCAAGGCGGTCGACGCCGTCATCCGCACGCATCCGGAAGTCGGCGAATACAACCAGACGATTTGAGGTCTACCGTTCGTCTCTCGAATCTGTCCTGTCATGCCCCGCGAAAGCGGGGCATCACGCAAATCGAAGCATGCCGAGACCGTTATTAGATCGCCCGCCGGAGTTTATCATCGGGCCGGCTTCCGGCCGGACCCGTTGGTGGGTGATGACAAAAGTGGTTCGGGCGCAGGTAAGGGTGAAGCAGTGCGCGGCGGTTGACCGCCTTACTTCTTCTTCGTGGCGACGCGCGCGAGGCTCTTGATCTCCAGCGGCGCGTTGCCGGATTTTTCCGCGATCTCGCGGTCCTGCTCCATGATGAAGCCGCGCGCCGGCTCGTCCTTGTCCAGTCCGCCGAGCAGGTCGGCCGGCACGCGCCGGTTGGAGCGCTGCGAGCCGTCTTCATAGACGACGTTGAAGAAGACGAATTCGCCTTTGGGATTGGTGCCCGGTTTCTTCGGCATGGGTCTTGTCCTTGATGGCCGCGGGTCGGATGTCGGATGAGCGATCGCCGTCCGCAACGCCCGCGCAAAATAAACGACGGCGGGCTTGCCGCCCGCCGTCCTCGCTTGTGTCTCATATAGGTGTTCCGCGCCGCGCGCAAAACCCGCCGCTGGCCTGTCAGCGCTGGGCGGTCGCCTCGGCCACCGTCACCGGCTTGCTGCGGTAAAGGTCCGGGAACATCTGCTTGAGGTTGTCGACCTTGGGCAGGTCGTTGATGGCGATATAGGGCTGGTTCGGGTGCAGCGTGGCGTAATCCTGGTGATAGGCCTCGGCCGGATAGAATGCGGCCGTCTTTGCATCGACCTTGGTCACGATGGGCTGCGAAAACGCATGCGCGGCATTGAGTTGCGCGATATAGGCGTTGGCCGTCTGGCGCTGGGCGTCAGTCTGCGGGAAGATTTCCGAGCGATATTGGGTGCCGGAATCCGGTCCCTGCCGGTTCAACTCGGTCGGGTTGTGCGCGACCGAGAAATAGACCTGCAAGATCTTGCCGTAGGACACGACCTTCGGATCGAAAGTGACCTTCACCGACTCGGCATGGCCGGTGCGTCCGGTGCTCACCGTCTCGTATGCGGCATCCTTCTGCGCGCCGCCGGCATATCCGGATACCGCATTGGTGACGCCGTTGACGTGCTGGAACACCGCCTGCACGCCCCAAAAACAGCCGCCGGCGAGTATGACGGTCTGCAGGCCGGTTCCGGCCGGCGCCTCCATTTTCGGCGGGTCGATCTTCACGGCGGATTCGGCCGAGGCCGACAGCGGCGCAAAAGTCCCGAATGCAACCGCCGCGACGGTGGCGGGAATGGCGAAGGCGAGCGTCTTGAAGAGCGAAGGGCGCGAGGGGGTATCATGGCGCATAGGGGGACTCCATTCGATGGTCTGGTGACCGCACGCGTGTCGGGCCGATAGCGGACTGGCGATGCGTGAAAGAGCGGTGCAACCTCTGTTTCTACACACAATGTACGGCGGGAACCGCGTCGCGTTACGACCCGGATGACACATGTCCGTGAAGGCGCATGAGCATGGGCGCTTGTCCGTGAAGGCCGGGCGCATGGCGTCCGGCCGCGGATGCGACGTCAAGGCGATCAAGGATTCCGGGGCGGCTGTCCCGCTCAGGCGAAGCCGGCCAGACTGGCGACGATCGGCTGGAGTTCGACCGCGCCGCGCCAGATCATGTCGCAGGCGACCACGAGAATCACCGCCAGGCCGACATAGGCGATCCAGCGGTGCTTCTGCAGCAACTTTGCGATGAAGTTCGCGGCCGCGCCCATCAGCGTGATCGACAGGATCAGTCCGAACACCAGGATCAGTGGATGTTCCCGCGCCGCGCCCGCGACTGCGAGCACATTGTCTAGCGACATGGTCACGTCGGCGACGACGATCTGCGTGGTCGCCTGCATGAGAGTCTTTTGCGTGCCGCGTGCGCTGGCACTGCCATCGGGATTGATCTCGATGCCATCGAGGGGATCGTCGGCAGCGTGGGCCGGCGCCTCGCGCAGTTCGCGCCACATCTTCCAGCACACCCACAGCAGCAGCAGGCCGCCTGCGAACAGCAGCCCGACGATCTTGAGGATCTGGGTCGCCGCGCCGGCAAAGCCGATGCGCAGCACGGTGGCGGCAACGATGCCGATGAGGATGGCCTTGCCGCGTTGCTCCTTCGGCAAGCCCGCGGCGGCAAGGCCGATGACGATGGCATTGTCGCCGGAGAGCACCAGGTTGACCATGATGACCTGGGCCAGCGCCGCCAGTGCTTCCGCGGAAAAAAGCTGTGCGAGATGATCGGGAGAAAAATAGGAGAAAAGATCGTTCATACGCGAGGCCATCCTCTGGATTGTCCAGTCCGACATCGCAGCGCAGGAACGCCGCCAGAGGGGCCCGGTCTGGTCGTGAAAAAGTCTTTCGCGTCAGGACGCGGGGTTCGTCATCTCTGCGCGGCGGGTTAAGGCGCGAGGCCGAAGAGCGTCATGGCCTGTTCGGCGCTGCTGACCGATCCGGCGATAATGCCGCCCAGGGTGAGGAGGCCGGCAATGTCCCAGGCCGTGAGGCCGGATGCATGTCTCCGTTCGCCGGCCGCCCAGGCAAAGACGGCCATCAACGCGGCCATCATGAGTCCGAACAGGCAGATCATCGGCGCGATCAGCGTCGGCGGTGCAAGCCACGCCACGATCATCAGCGGAGTCGCGGCGGCAAACAGCAGGACGGCGGGGTTGGCCAGACGCGGCGGTGCCATCCGGGCCCGCACAAGCGGGGCGTGGTCTATCAAGAAGCTGGACATCGGCGTTCTCCTGAATTCGCCGGGTCTGCTCGAACGTGCCTTGTGCCGAAGCAGAGCCATCCCGCCGAAATCTTGCGCCGAAACTAATGTGCGCTCACGCGTGCCGGTATCCGCATCGCCGGGGTGGTAGATTTACGGTGCAGGAGGAGTGTTACGGAGCGATACGCGCGAGCCGGACCGCCTGCCGCACCAGCACGGCGACGCTTTCCGCCTGCATCTTGCTCATCACCTCGGCGCGATAGCTTTCCACCGTGCGCACGCTCAACGTCAGGTGTTCGGCGATGGCGTGGCTGGTGAAGCCTTGCACCACGAGATCGAAAATCTCGATCTGGCGCGGCGTCAGGCGGCCGAAGCGGGCCTCGAGATCGGCATGGGTGCGCTGCGTGCCGGCCGCATGCAGCGTTCGCATCAAGGCGCGGTTGATGGCGGCAACCAGGGCCGCGTCATCGATCGGCTTCTCGATGAAATCCTCCGCACCCGCCTTGATTGCGGTGACCGCCATCGGCACGTCGGCATGTCCGGAAATCAGGATGACGGGCAGCGTCACAGCGCGCCGGACGAGTTCACGCACGAGCGCGATGCCGTCGGTGCCGGGCATGCGCACGTCGGCGACAATGCAGCCGTTCGGAGTCGGGTCCGCCAGCGTGTTGCCGTCCAGAAATGCGTCGGCGCTGGCGTAAAGGATGACGCGGAAGCCGAACACGCCGAGCATTTCGCCGAGTGCGCGACGGACCGCCGGCTGATCGTCGATCACGAAGACGGTCGGCACGCTGGTGTCCGTTTTGCCGGGGGCGGGAGCTGACATCATTCGGGAGTCTTTATTCAGGAGGCTTTGCTGGCGGGCAGGGTGAAGCGGAATTCGGTCGCACCGGGTGTGCCGCTATGGAGTTCGATGCGGCCACCATGGGCTTCGATGATCGCGGCGCAAATGGCAAGTCCAAGGCCAAGCCCATCGTCTTTCGACGTGCTCAAGGGTGTGAATAGCGTTTCGGCCCGGGCGGCGTCGATGCCGGGACCATTGTCGATAACGGCCACGGTAACACCTACGGCGCGGTCGTCCTCCATCTGCGCACGGGCGATGATGCGCACGCAGGCGTCTTTGCGTCCGACGTCGACCAGCGCCTCGAAGGCATTGCGTGCAAGGTTGAGGATGACCTGCGTGATCTGGACGCGGTCGCCATGCACGGACGGCAAGGGCTGATCGATCTCCAGGTCCAGCCGCACGCGACGCGCGCTGGCGTCCGCGCGCATCAGCATCATGGCCTCGGCAAGGAGGGCCGGCGTGTCCAGGGTCGAGACATGCGGTTGCCCGCGCCGGAGGAAGTCACGCATGCGATGTACGACGCCGCCGGCGTGATCGATCTGCGCGATCATGTCGGCGAGATTTGCCGCCGCCCGGTCAAGATCCGGTGTCGGCGATTGCAGGATGTGCTGCGCGGTGCGGGCATGCGCGCGCGCGGCCGTCATCGGCTGCATGATCTCATGCGAGAGCGCCGATGCCATCCCGGTGACAAGATTGAAACGTGCGGCCTGTGCTGCCTCGCTCTCCTTGTCGCGTAGTCGCGCCTGCGCCTGCCGCGCGAGACGAAGCGAATTGCGCCGTTCGCTCACCGCCACGCCGACGATCAGGCCCGTTACGGTGAGCACCGTCATCAGGGTCTGGTACTGCGTGAATGCCTCCGCATCCGATCCCTGCCAATACAAGACTGCGACGAGGCCGATCTGCGCCGCCGACAGGCTGAGACAGGCGCCGTCGAGTCCATGACGCACGGCGGCGACGACGATGGGAATGAACAGAAGATAGAACAGGGTCGGGCCACGCGCTGCGCCACCCCAGGTGATCGTCCACAGCGCTGCGCCAATTGCCAGGACGTAGATGAAAATTTCCGGAGCGAGGGCCGCCGCGCGCTCGCGCGCCAAATGCCGCCTGCGAAAGACGAAACGCAGAAGGAGCGGCGTCGTCACCGAAATGCCGATGACATCGCCGACGAGCAGCGGAACGGCTGCCCGCGGCGCATCGGCGAGGGGCAACTGTCCGGTGACGACAAAGAAAGTCGTGAGCAGCAGACAGGCGATGCAGGCGCCGGCCGCGCCGGTCCCGAGCAGCAACAGCACATCGCGCAGATGGACGAGTTGCACATCGAGGCGCCAGACGCGCCGCGCGAGCGCGGCGACGGACACGTAGCTCAAGGAAAGAAGGGCGCCGAGAGCGAAGATCGACGACCATGTCAAAGTGCTCTGGAGCACCGACACTTCCGCCGCGACGACGCCGGCGAACAGCACGAGCGCGCCCATGGGACGCGATATCATCATCAGCGCGAAAACAGCGCCGAGACCGGGATTCCACGGCGTGACGGGAAGCGTGTCTTCCTCGTGGATGAAGCTCAGCCATTCGAGCGCAACATAGGCGACAAAAAACCCCGCCGCCACGGCCGCCTGCGTGGCGGGGCGAAAGGCCATGAACGGCACGGACTCGGTGTGGCGTGACGCGGAACCCGGGCCGCCTGCCGGCAATGTCCCCAACCCGCCGGCACGAACCGGGTCTCGTGAGGGAAAAGGATCGCGAATGGAATGCATCGGCGGAACGATACTTCATTCCGGCACGGAGCGCTCGGGTCGGAGCGTTTATCGGGCGCGCGGCGCGACCGGATCCGCGACCCGATCTGTGGACGCCGCCGCGCCGAAAAATTCCGCTTGAAGGGCCTCTGGGGCGGGTGCATCAAGCCGGCGCGGACGCGTGGCGAAATGCCGCGAAGAAAGGCGAGGGACCAGCAGGAATGACATCATCGGAGGCACCGGCAGCGCAGTCGGGCGGCGAAACGCCGTCGGAGGGACATCATCACGTTCCAGCGCTCAGTGTCCTCGGCGTCTTCCTGCGCATCGGGGTCCTGGCCTTTGGCGGCAGCACGCAGGCCTGGATGCATCGCGCCATCATCGAAGACCATCAATGGCTGTCGGAGCGTGAATTCCTGTCGGGCTTCACCATCGCGCAGGTGCTGCCGGGGTCGAACCCGGTCAACCTTGCGCTCTATCTCGGGATGAAACTCTCCGGCGGCCTCGGCGCGACGGCGGCTGTTCTCGGCATGGTGGCGCCGGCGTTCTGCATTATTCTCGTGCTCGGCCTCCTTTACCGTCTGTTCGGCGATTACCCGACGACGCATGCCGTGCTCACCGGCGTCGCCTGCATTGGCGTCGGTGCGACGCTCTCGGTGGGGCTGAAAGTGGCGTTGCGGCTCGATCGCGATCTGCTCACGCTGGTCATCACACTGTCGACCTTTACCGCGGTCGGCATTTTCCGGATTTCGATGGTGCCGGTCGTTGCCGTTGCGGTGCCTCTGAGCATCGCCGCCGCCTATTGGGAACGCACGCACAAGGCCAGACGTCGGGATCAGGCAGGAGCGACAGCCGCACCGCCGGCTTCGGATTCTGAACAGGCAGGGAAATAGGCGGCATGGACGACAACCGGCTTCTCGGTCTCATCATGGTCTTCGCGCCGTTGTCGCTTTTGTCGTTCGGCGGCGGCCAGGCGACGGTCGCCGACATCCAGAACCAGACGGTGCATGTGCATGGCTGGCTCTCGAACCAGGATTTCACCGACATGTTTGCGGTCTCGCGTGCGGCACCGGGACCGAGCACACTCATCGCCGCGCTCATCGGCTGGCAGGTCTATGGTTTTTGGGGCGCGTTGACCGCGACACTGGCGGTCTTCATTCCCTCGTCGATTCTCGTCTATGTCGCGGCAAACTGGTGGCAACGCAATGCCGGCTCGCCCTGGCGCGCGGCGATCGAACGGGGATTGCTGCCGGTCGCGGTCGGACTGATCTTCGCCGGGGCGCTCGCCGTGGCGCGGGCCGCGCATACGGAATTGATCGGCTTCGCCACCATAGGCGTCGCCACGGTCGTGCTCTACTTCACCCGCTCAAGCCCGTACATTCTCATCGCCGTCGTCGCCGTGCTTTATGCCGGTCTGCAGATGGCGGGTCTGCCTTATACCTGAGAATGCAGTCCGATCGGCTGCGATGCTATTCATGCTGCTGCGTGCGGAGCAATCGAATCGGGGAGTGATCGATGGGCATCGGGACGGGGGTGTCACGCGCCGCGGCGGTGCTGATCGCGCTGGTCGCCTGGATCGGCATGGCGGTTCAATTCAACGCCAGCTTTGAGCAGCAGACATCGGTTGGTGTCACGCTCTGGATCATGTTCCGTTATTTCACCATCATCGCCAATTTTCTCGCCGCGCTGCTGTTCACGCGCATCGCGGTGAATCGCGACAGGCTCGGTTCGGCATCGCTGCTTGGCGGCGTCACCCTCGCCATGCTGCTTGTCGGGGTCATCTACTGGCTATTGCTGCGCGGCATGATCGAACTCAGCGGCGGCGCAAAACTGGCCGATCTGCTGCTGCACACCGTGACGCCGATTCTGGTCCCGCTGTATTGGCTGGTCTTCGCGCCCAAGGGGATGCTTCGCGCCAGCGATCCATGGCTTTGGTTCATCCTCCCGGTGGCGTATTTCGTGTACGCGCTGGCACGCGGAGCCATGGAAGGCATCTACGCCTATCCTTTCATGGATGTGGCGCGCATCGGCTGGATGCAAACGGCAACGACCGCGCTCTTGATGGCGCTGGGATTTCTAGCGGCGGGTTATGTTTTGGTCTGGCTGGACCATCAGATGGTCCGGCCTTCAAAAGAAGAATCGCCGCGCAACTGAATTGAAACACGACGCTCTGGTCCGAAAACCGCTTCGCACCCTCGGATCAGGCGTGGCGGATCAACTCCGAGGGCGAGCTTTTCGGGATCATGTTTTTTGCCGATCGTTCTTATTGCCCGAGCCCGAGCGCTTTCTTGAGATCGTCGAGCTTGGTGCGCGACGATGCGATCGGACGCTTGGGATCATGCGACCACTCGGCCATCGAGCCGGCATAAAGGCGCGTGTTCTTGCGGCCCAAAACCTCCGACAGCACGAACCAGTCGATCGCCGCCCAATGGCCGGTGTTGCAATAGGTCACGGCGGGCTGGTCCGGAGCCACTTTGTTGACCAGCTTGGCCAGTTCGGCTTTCGGCTTGAGACGGTTGGTCGCCGTGTCGTAGAGCGAGGCATTGTCGACATCGACGGCACCAGGAATATGCCCATAGGCGGCGGCCGTCGGCGCCTTCTCCTTGCCGGTGTAATAGGAGGTGCTGCGCGAATCGACCAGCGTCACGTCCTTGTCCGTGATCGCCCGTTCGACATCCGGCGCCTGCGCCAGGATCGCTTTGTCGACTTGGGCTGTGAAGATTTGCGGTGAGGGCGTCTTCATCCCGGTCTCGACCGGATTGCTCGAGTCGGCCGTCCAGGCGGCGTAGCCGCCGTCGAGGATCGAAAGCTCCTTCATGCCGAGATATTTCAGCGTCCAGTAGACGCGCGCCGCCGAGCCGAAATCCGTGGCGCTGACGCCGGCCGGAACGACGACGACGTGATTGGTCTCCACGATGCCGGTCTCGCCGGCGAGCTTTTCCAGTTCCGGTACGGTCGGCAGCATCAGCGGAACGTCCTGGCGTGTGACCCGCCAACCGGCCTTGTCGTAGTCGGTGTGGATGGCGCCGGGGATGTGTCCCTTGAGATAGGCTTCGGTCCCGCCGCCGTCGATCACCGAGCGCACGTCGAGCACGACGACATTGGGATCGTTGAGGTGCTGCTTGAGCCATGCCGCGGAGACGAGCGGATCAGCCGCGCGCGCCGGCATGGCGCTGGCTAGGAGGACACCGAATACCAGAACCAAACCGGCGGACACGCCGGTGAAATTGACGCGACGGGGAGATGTCATGGTCTCTGCCTTAATCGCTTGTCGTGCGGTCGGCGCGGACAAGCGTAACTCTTGCGACGATATGGTTGAACCAGGAATATATTTCTCGTATAAGCGTTTTCCAGCCATAAAAAAATAAAATTTTCTATCATCTGCGCAATGGGGCGCATTTTATTTCGTTTCTGGGGGCTGCCATGGATGCCATCGACCGTAAGATTTTGTCCGTCCTGCAGGAGGACGCCTCTCTTTCCGTAGCAGAGATCGGCAGCCGCGTCGGCCTTTCCTCAACGCCGTGCTGGAAGCGCATCCAGAAGCTGGAGGCGGAAGGCATCATCCTGCGCCGCGTCGCACTTGTGGATCAGGACAAACTCGGGATCGGCATCACCGTGTTCGTCTCCATCGAAACTGGCGATCATTCCCGCGAATGGCTGGGACAGTTCGCCGATACGGTGGGTGCGATGCCCGAGGTGATGGAATTCTACCGCATGGCCGGCGATGTCGACTACATGCTGCGGGTGGTCGTTCCCGACATCCAGGGTTACGACACGTTCTACAAAAAGCTGATCGCGACCGTACCGCTCAAGAACGTCACGTCGCGTTTCGCCATGGAGAAGATCAAGTCGACGACGGCTCTGCCGATCCTCTGACGCCGCCGACCGACTTCCGCTTAGAAGTTCGTCGGCGTGACAGTGTCGGAGACACGCGGGCGCATGTACATTTCGTCATGGAGATTGAGCGTGCCGGTGATGACATAGCCGACCGCCGGCTTGTATCCGTATGTCACTTCGCTCCAGATCACGCTCGTGCTAGGAGTGTTGAGCGGAGACTTCAAAGTGACGACATCGCCCTTCTGGCGAATAGCGGGCCCACCGACCGTCTTGCTCCAATAAACCGTGGCCTTGCCCGTGGCATCAACGGTGAGACAACTCACGGTGACCGCCAGCGGCGTGGCGGAAAACGGTGCCATGATCGCGGCGCCGGCACTGAGAATATTGGCGACATCGGCATCGCTGACCTGCGAGTACCGCGAGGTCAGGTCGGCGATCGTGCGTGCCGCCAAAGTGATCTTGCGGTCCGCCGACACGGCTTGGGAGATTTGTACGCCGCCGAGGTAGAGAAGAAGCATCACCGGCAGGATCAGCGCGAATTCCACGGCGGAAACGCCGCCATCGTCGGTTGATAGCCGCCGCGCCAGTCGACTGAGGTGTCGAAGCGATTTCATGTGCCGCTGCTCCCCGAAGAACACCCTGTAACGGAGGTGCCTCCCGTAAAGGGCTCGTTACAGAACGCGGCCGTGCCGACTATGACTCGATGATTCGCGCCGACATTCGAGAGATCGAAATTTATCGAACTGTCGAAGAACGGCAAATTAAAAGCGTAGACGGGAAGCTGATAGATCAAGCGAACGAGCATGATCGATCCGGCGCTTCCTGAGTCAAAACCTGTTTGATACTTGCCGTTCACAACGGGCGGCAGAGAGCTATCCATCGCACTGAAGGAGTTTTTTTTCTGCACGTCGACATAGAGTTTATTGCAGTCGAAGAGACCGGTAAGCTGACCGGGAGGACAGACTTGAAGGTTGACCTGGGCTTTGAACTGATCCTGTGTCCAGCCCTGCGTCTGGCCAGTCATGACGAGTCGCGCGGCATCTGCGGTCGCCGTCTCCAGCGCTTCTGTCGCGAAGAAGACAAACGCGGTTTGGATGATTGCGGCCAGCAGCACAATGAATGGCACGAAGACAAACGCGAATTCGACCGCGGCCGTACCGTCGCTGCGCCGTGAGAAGCTGTGCGCCAAATGTGCGAAAGCCGAAACTGCCCTGGATCGGCGGCAATGGCCGAATGCGTCAGCAATCTTCATTTCAGTCTGCCCAATCTCCGCCGTCCGCAGGGCATTCACGCAAAGCAGCAATCTCGCCGCGTGCATGCGCAGGACGTGCCGCGCGTTTTATCCATGGGCGACTTTACTGAAGAGACCTGTGTTAACAGTTCAATTGATACGGGGATTTCCGCATATCGCGTTAACCGCCAGTTAACGCCGCACGTCTGCGACGTCGCGTACACGACGTCCGCCGCAAAGTTTTGCCGGTTAGTCCGGCCGTTTATTTTCCTGAATGGACGGGATCAGATCCGCAGCGGCTCGTTCGATGACGCCCGACTCAAGGAAGTCGGATCGGGCTTAGCGCGGCGCTGCCGACGCGGAGCCAGCCGAGCCGCTGGATGCCTGGCCATTGCGGGTCGTCGACTGGTTGAGGACGGAATCGAAATAGCTTGGCCCATCGCCGAGGGTGATCCGGCGTTCGCATGTCGGGAGACAGCTATAAGACTCTCGTTCCGCGCCACGGTAAACCACGACGACGTTGTCCTGCGGTCCCTTGACCTGGATCTGGCGTTCGCTCAGCACCTTGCCGGAGCGATCGAGCGCAAGGAAATTGGTGACCCCAAAGCCCTTGCCGGTGACGACAAGCAGATTGCCCGGCTGCAAGGCGACGTCTGCGATCAGCGGATTCCCGACGATGATCGTGCCGACATGATCCGGCATCGGCATAAGCTTTGCCTGATCGACGTGAACGACGACCGGATCGGATTGCTCGGCGGGCGAGCCGTTAGCCTGGAGGTCCTTCGCATCGGGATGTTTGATGGCCGTCCCGGCGGCGGCTTCGGCGGCGAAAAGACCGCAGGCGAGGGCGACTGACAAAACAAGCAGGACAAGGGAGATCGGTTGAGACCTTGCCGGTCTTGCAAAACGCAACATCATTTCGACTCCGATCCACCGTCGCCGGCAACGGCCGGCGCTTACATTTTAGCTTGATCGTCTAAGCCTGATCGTCAAGGACGCTTTCGCTCATGCGCGATACGGAATCCCGCATCCCACGTATCGCACCGCGCGCATATTGACGAAAAATGGTGAACGAACCGGAAATACCCGCCCCGGGATTTTGCTGGAATTGTGCCTGAGGCTGGCGCCGACGGGATGCAGTCGCTTTGCGACACCATCAGGTTCTAATATTTAGCGTCTATCGCGATCACGATTTTGCATTGGTTCAAACTAAAATCGCCGCGAAATGAATCGCTTGCCGGCTCCGTCGTCGCTCACGGCTGGCGGACTTTGTTGATCGCAATGCAGCGCGTGCGGCTCGTTAAATGCCGGTCGCGACGGAGCTGCCAAGCCTCCCGGGTGGAGCCGAGTGATTCGGATATTCCTGAAATAAGATGTTAACTACGTAGCAAAACCGGCGCGATACAGGCAAATTCGGCGATCAAATTAACGGCTGCGCAATCAGGCCCGCGTAGGGTCCAAGGCAATCCCGAAAGACTGGTCATAACAGTCTGAGGGGTTTGCTCAGACAGCACCGTGTGGACCCTTAGGAGTACCCAATGAATTCTCTTCTCAAGCGCTTCGTTTAGGACGAGTCGGGCGCGACTGCGATCGAATATGGTCTCATCGCCGCCGGCATCGCCGTCGCCATCATCGTCGCCGTGCAGACCCTTGGTACCAAGCTCAATACCATCTTCACAAGCATCAACACTGCCCTTGGCAGCTAATAGATCCGACTTTGTCGATCTGATTGAAGAGGCTCCGGCAGCGCGCCGGAGCCTTTTCGCTATGTGACTGGGCTCTTCGCTGGCTCGGTATCGCCACGCTATTTCGCAGCTTTGCCATTAATTTTGCCTGCGCATTTGGCGAAGGCTTAACGGGTGGTGAATGAGACTCTGGAGCTCCGTGGTCCACCCGCCCCATCCTTTCGTAAGGCTGGCGGCTGTCTGAGCGAAGGCCGTCGGTCGCACTGGCGGCCTTCGTTGTTTTGCATCGCGTAACAGAACAGCAAGACCCTGTGATTATGGTGGTCGACAATGACAAACGGATGCCGCGCCCCGGATTGCGAATCTCGGACTGAAAGGACGACACGTGATAGCTCAGCTTCTCGGTATCCTGCTCTTTCCGGCGCTGATGGCGTTTGCCGCCTCAAGCGATCTTCTGACCATGACCATCCCGAACCGCGTCTGTTTGGTGGTGATCGCGGGGTTTGTCCTGCTTGCGATCATCATGAACATTCCGCTTGCGCAGGTCGGCATGCATCTGGCCGCCGCTCTTCTGGTGCTGGTCATCACCTTCGGGTTCTTCTCGCGCGGATGGATCGGCGGCGGGGATGCCAAATTGGCGGCAGCGACCGCGCTGTGGTTCGGATTTGGCCACCTGCTTGAATATTCGCTTTACGCCTCGCTGATCGGCGGCGCGCTGACACTGCTCATCCTCCAATTCCGCTTGCTGGCGTTGCCGCCGTTTCTTGCGAGCCAGCAATGGGTGGTGCATCTGCATCAGAAGGATACCGGCATCCCCTACGGGATCGCGCTCGCCATCGCCGCACTGCTGGTCTATCCGCACACCTTCTGGATGAACGCGGCGGCGTGAGCGCGGCAGGCCGGGAAAGACACCGCGCCGGCTGCATCTCTTCGGCAGAAATCCTGTTCACTTGATCCGCGTCCGCCGGGGTTTTGCCGCGCGGCAGAGGCGTCACCAACGCTAATCTCGCGACAGCCCGATGGCGGTCCGTCCCGGCCGTGGTCCGGCCCGGACAATATCTCGTTAACTCGATTTAGATACGCACGATTAACCATGCTTTGACTATTGCGTGGTCAAATCCCGTCTGAGCGGCGCGTCCCGTCGCCCTTTGTCATGTGGATTGTAAGCGTATGAAAGCCGCTCGTATTGTTGTCCTGGGCGTTGCCCTTTCCGCCGGCCTTCTTGCCGCGGTGCTGGCCGGACGATCCGAAAAGCACGTGGCTCCAGCCCCCGTCAAACCGGTCGCCACTCTCGACACCGTCGATGTTCTTGTTGCGCGGTCCGATGTCGGCGTCGGGCAGACCGTGGCCGCGAAGGATTTGCAATGGCAGATCTGGCCGACGGCCGCGGCCGGACCGAGCTTTATCCGCAAGAGCCAGGAGCCCAACGCGATAAAGGACCTTAGCGGTTCGATCGCGCGCTCGTCTTTCGCAACAGGTGAGCCGATTCGCGAAGCCAAGCTGATCAAGGCCCACGGCTCGGGTTTCATGGCGGCGATTCTGCCGAGTGGCATGCGCGCCATCTCGACCGACATCTCTGCGGAATCGAGTGCCGGCGGCTTCATTCTGCCGAACGACCATGTCGACGTCATCCTGTCGCGCCGCGGCGATGCTGGGGGCGGTCGCGAGGCTTTCACCAGCGAAACCATCCTGAGCAACGTCACCGTTCTGGCGATTGACCAGACCATCGGCGAAAAAGACGGCCAGAAAGTCGTGGTCGGAAAGACCGCGACGCTGGAGCTGAACCCCGGGCAGGCGGAAACGCTGGCCGTGTCGCGCCAGCGCGGATCGCTGTCGCTGGCGCTGCGCAGCATCACCGACAACGACAAGAAGTCAGGTTCGATCGAAAGATCCCAAGGGACCGGCATCAACGTGGTTCGCTACGGCGTCAGCTCTCATGCGTCCGCGAAATAACGAGCCAAGGACCAGGACATGCTGCATCCAAGCCCCCTTCGTATCGCGACGCTTGCGCTTTTCGGCGCGATCCTTGCCGGCGCGCTGCCGCTCAAGGGCTCGGCGGCCGACAGGCCGGACATTGCCCAGGCGACGCATCACGGCGCCCATCTGACGTCGATCGACCTCGGGGTCGGAAAATCCGTCATCATCAATCTGCCGCAGGACGTCAAGGACGTGCTCGTAGCCGACCCGAAGATCGCCAACGCCGTCGTGCGCACCGCGCGGCGCGCCTATCTGATCGGCGTCGCGCGCGGCCAGACCAATGTCTTCTTCTTCGATGCCGCGGGGCATCAGATCGCCGGCTATGACATCGCCGTCACGCGCGACCTCAACGGCGTGCGTGCGGCGCTCAAGCGCCTCCTGCCCGGTGCGTCGATCCAGGTCGAAGGCCTGGGCGACGGCGTCATCATCTCGGGCAGCGTTTCAAGCCCCGAGGAATCGCAGCAAGCCTATGACGCTGCCGTCAGCCTCGTTGGTGACGGCACGAAAGTCGTGAACGGCCTCGTTACGCGCGGCCGCGATCAGGTGATGCTGAAAGTCACCGTGGCGGAAGTCCAGCGCGATATCGTCAAGCAGCTCGGCATCGATGTGAACGGCTCGCTCGGCTTTGGCACGTCAGTCGTCAATTTCAACCAGACAAATCCGTTCACTGCCTTCGGCCAGACGCTGAGCGACAGCGCGGTAACGGGTACGTTTCGGGGTGTCAGCGCAACATTGCGCGCGATGGAGCGCGCCGGTGTGATCCGCACATTGGCGGAGCCGAACCTCACGGCGATCTCCGGCGAATCGGCGACGTTCGTCGCCGGTGGCGAATTCCCCATCCCGAGCGGCCTGAGCTGCGATACCTCGAAGTCGCCGCCGGTCTGCCAGCCGCAGATCGAATTCAAGAAATTCGGCGTCAGCCTTGCTTTCACCCCGGTGGTGCTGTCGGAAGGACGCATCAGCCTCAAGGTGATGACTGAAGTCTCCGATCTCTCAACCGACAACGCGCTGACCATCGCTTTGCCCGGCACCACGCAGAACCTCACGGTCCCGTCGATCCGCACGCGCCGCGCTCAGACCGTTGTCGAAATCCCCTCAGGCGGTGCGCTGGCGCTCGCCGGCATGCTCCAGGAAACGACGAAGCAGCAAATCAATGGCCTGCCGGGGCTGATGCAATTGCCGGTCCTCGGCACCCTGTTCAAGAGCCGCGATTTCGTGAACCGCCAGACCGAACTCATGGTCCTGGTCACGCCCTATGTCGTGCGCGCCGTCGCGCAAAAGGATCTCTCGCGGCCGGATGATGGCTTCGTCGACCCCTCCGATCCGTCCGCGATCCTTCTCGGCCGCCTTAACCGCATCTACGGGGTGCCCGGGCCGCGCAACAACGCGCCCGGATCCAAGAAGGCCTATCACGGAGCCTATGGCTTCATTCTCGACTGACCTGTCCGCTTTGGAGACGCATGATGGCTTCGCGCAAACAACTTGAGACGGGGCGCCGGACGCCGCTGATCGTGCTCGGGCGGGCACTGGTCGTGCTCGTCGGCACCGCGTCTCTCGGCGGTTGTTACACCACGAGGAGCGCCGACATCTCCGAATCGACTCCATCGGACTATCGGCAGCGCCATCCGATCACGTTGACGGAGAAGCCGCAGACCCTCGAAGTGTTTGTCGGCACCGGCCGCGGCGGACTGACGCCGACCCAACGCGCGCAGGTCCTGGCCTTTGCCGGGTCGTGGCGGCGCGAGGGGACCGCTGGTCTGATCATCGACCAACCGATCCATTCGCCGAATGCGCGTGCTGCCGGTGAAACGCTGCATGAAGTGCGTGCGATCCTCGCCGCTTCCGGCGTGCTGGGACGTGGCATGGTCGTGCGCGGTTATGACGGCGGCACGAGCCCGGTCGCCCCGATCCGCATCAGCTATCCGCGCGTTGCCGCGCAGGCCGGCCCTTGCGGATTATGGCCGCAGAGCATTGGGCCGTCCTACGATTCCGGAGACATGTCCAACAAGCCATACTGGAATTTCGGATGTGCCAGCCAGCGCAATCTCGCCTCCATGGTTGCCGATCCGGTCGATCTCGTACAACCGCGCGCCGAAACGTCGGCCTCTGCACCCCGGCGTAACGCTGTGCTCGACAAGTACCGCAAGGGCGACACGACGTCCTCCCCTGACCCCGCCGGCGACAAGGCCAAGATCAGCGACCTCGGTAAATAGCGCTATGCGCGGATGACGGCGCCGGTGCGCCACGCCGCGAGTGATTTGGATAGAGACTGCGACAGAGATTTGGACAACCAATGACCAACGCCATGCAAGCCACAGATGAGGATGTCGAAGTACACCTTCCGCGCCGCGACGAGCACATCGCGCCGGCGCCACGGGTCTCGGTTCAGGCCTTCTGTGATTCAGTCGAAACCGCGACGGCGGTCCAGAACGCCAGCGAGGATCGCCATCTCGCCAAGGCGCATATCAAGGTGCAGATGGGCGCCGCGACGGCTGCCGTCGAGGCCTATCAGTCCGCGCCGACGCCGAACGTGATCATACTCGAAACCGAGAAGCGCGGGGCAATCCTCGACAATCTCGACCAACTCGCCGATTACTGCGATCCCGGCACACGGGTCATCGTGATCGGGCGCATGAACGATGTGCATCTCTATCGTGAATTGATGCGGCGCGGGGTCAGCGAATATCTTATCGCGCCGGTCAGCGCGATAGACGTCGTGCGCGCGGTCTGCGGTCTGTTTTCCGATCCCGACGCCAAGAAAGTGGGCCGCGTCATTGCCGTGGTCGGCGCCAAAGGCGGCGTCGGCGCCTCGACGATCGCCCACAACATCGCCTGGGCGACCTCCGGTCATCTCGGGATCGATTCCGTCATTGCCGATCTCGATCTTGCTTTCGGGACGGCCGGTCTCGATTTCAATCAGGATCCCACCCAGGGCGTCGCCGACGCTGTTTTCTCGCCGGAGCGCGTGGATCAGAATTTCGTCGACCGTCTGCTTACGAAGTGCACCGATCATCTCAGCCTGTTCGCCGCGCCGGCGATGCTCGACCGCGTCTATGATTTCGGCGCGGAGGCGTTTGAAGGGATTTTCGATTCGCTACGCTCCAGCATTCCCTGTGTCGTGCTCGATGTCCCGCATGTGTGGTCGGGCTGGGCGCGTCAGACGCTGATCGGAGCCGACGACATCCTTATCGTCTGCGCGCCTGACCTCGCGAATCTGCGTAATGCCAAAAACCTTTCCGACCTGCTGCGCGCGGCGCGGCCGAACGACCATCGGCCCTTCTACTGTCTCAATCAGGTCGGAATGCCGAAGCGGCCGGAGATCAAGGCCTCCGACTTCTCCAAAGCTCTCGAAATGGATCCGGCTGCGATCATTCCTTTCGACTCGGCGCTTTTTGGTACTGCGGCGAATAACGGGCAGATGATCGCGGAGGTTTCGGCGAGCCACAAGACGTCGGACATCTTCAAACAACTGTCTGAAGTGCTCACTGGACGCTCGGAAGCCAAGCGTGCGCGTAAGTCAATGCTGGGACCGCTCATCGGAAAGCTGATGCAGCGCGGGTGACGACGGAGAGTTCGAGTGTTTGGAAAGCGTACCTTGACGGACGGCGCCAGCAAGACTGTGACGCCGGTTCTCGATCGGCCGCCGGCGTTGTCTTCGGGCGGCGCACCGGCCGTTCCGGGACGCGCGCCGATGCCGTCCGATGGGTTGGCGGCGCCGATCATCGGCGCGCCGTCGATCCAGTCATCCAATGCGGCGAAGCAGAACGCAGTCGCAGGCACGTCCCAGAATGAAGCCGGCGCGCGGCGGCCGGAGAGCTATTATGTGGTCAAGAGCACGATCTTCGGCGCTCTGATCGAGGCCATCGATCTCGCGCAACTTGCGCGGCTGGACGCCGAAGCGGCACGCGAAGAAATCCGCGATATCGTCAATGAGATCATCGCCATCAAGAACGTGGTGATGTCGATTTCCGAGCAGGAAGAGCTGCTCGACGATATCTGCAACGACGTTCTCGGTTACGGGCCGCTCGAACCACTGTTGCAGCGTGACGACATCGCCGACATCATGGTGAACGGCTCTGGCACGGTCTATATCGAAGTCGCGGGCAAGATTCAGCGCACCGGCATCCGCTTCCGCGACAATCAGCAACTGCTCAATATCTGCCAGCGCATCGTCAGCCAGGTTGGCCGTCGCGTCGATGAATCATCTCCGATCTGCGACGCGCGCCTCATGGACGGTTCGCGCGTCAACGTCATCGCGCCGCCTCTGTCTATCGACGGACCCGCTCTCACCATTCGTAAATTCAAACGGGACAAGCTCACCCTCGAGCAGCTCACGCGTTACGGCTCGGTCTCGCAGGAGGGCGCGGAAATCCTGCAGATCATCGGCCGCTGCCGCGCGAACACGTTGATTTCCGGCGGCACCGGCTCCGGCAAGACCACGCTGCTCAATTGCGTGACCCGTTACATCGAAGACGACGAACGCATCATCACCTGCGAGGACGCGGCCGAATTGCAGCTCCAGCAGCCGCATGTCGTCCGGCTGGAAACGCGGCCGCCGAACATCGAAGGCGAAGGGCAGATCACGATGCGCGACCTCGTGCGCAACTGCCTGCGTATGCGCCCGGAACGCATCATCGTCGGCGAAGTGCGCGGACCGGAGGCTTTTGACTTGTTGCAGGCCATGAACACCGGTCATGACGGCTCGATGGGGACGCTGCATGCCAACAACCCGCGGGAAGCGCTCTCGCGACTTGAATCCATGATCACGATGGGCGGGTTCAGTCTGCCGTCGCGGACGATTCGTGAAATGATCTGCGCATCGATCGATGTTGTCGTTCAGGCCGCGCGCCTGCGCGACGGTTCCCGCCGCATCACGCACATCACCGAAGTGATGGGCATGGAAGGCGATGTCATCATCACCCAGGACCTCTATCTCTTCGACCTGCTGGGCGAGGATGCCAACGGCAAGATCTTGGGCCGCCACCGCTCCACCGGAATCGGCCGTCCACGCATGTGGGAGCGCGCGCGCTATTACGGCGAAGAGAAGCGCCTCGCAGCCGCGCTCGACGCTGCGAACGTCGACAAACTGTAGCGGTCCAGATGCTCAGCCAGCCTTTAATCCTCTTTTTCCTTGTCACCGCGTCGCTCGGCGGGGTGCTGTGGGTGTTCGTCTATCCGCATCTGTCGGGAGAGAAGAAAGCCGAAAAGCGGATGGCCGAGGTGGCGCGGAACGAGCCCGTTCTGCGCACCACCCGCAACGTGCAGCGGTCGAGACGCGTCCAGATCGAGGAAACGCTCAAGCAGGTCGAAGAGCGCAACAAGACGAAGAAGGTTGTCTTGACGAGCCGTCTTGCCCATGCGGGATTGGCCTGGAGCAAGCAAAAATTCCTCATTGTCTCCGGAGCGCTCGGCATCGCCTTTTTCCTCGTCGTGCTGCTGTTCGATTTCGGCCTGGTGGCGGCACTCGCAGCCGGCTTTGCCGCGAGCTTCGGTCTGCCGCGGTGGATTCTGCGTATTTTGAAACGCCGCCGGGAAGCGAAATTTCTCAACAATTTTCCGGACGCCGTCGATGTCATCGTGCGCGGCATCAAGGCCGGCCTGCCGCTGATGGATTCGTTGCGAGTGGTTTCCGTCGATGCCAGCGAGCCGGTCAAAAGCGAGTTCCGCCAGATCATCGAGACGCAGGCGATCGGTATGCCGATCGGCGAGGCCTGCGGCCGACTCTTTGAACGCATGCCGGTGCCTGAAGCCAACTTCTTCGGCATCGTCATCCTGATTCAGCAGAAGGCCGGCGGCAATCTGTCCGAGGCTCTCGGCAATCTCTCGCGCGTGCTGCGTGAACGCAAACGCATGAAGGCGAAAATCAACGCGATGTCGATGGAAGCCAAGGCGTCGGCGTCCATCATCGCGGCGTTGCCGATCTGCGTCATGACGCTCGTTTGGCTGACGAGTCCGGGCTACATCGGGCTTCTTTGGACCACGCCGATCGGTCGCATGATGCTGGCGGTGTCGTTGGCGTGGATGACGTGTGGCGTCCTCGTCATGAAGAAGATGATCAACTTCGATTTTTGAGCCAGGCATGATCGATTCCCTTATCAACCTCGTCAACAATCCGCGACTGCTGGCGATGGTGTTCGCCGCGATCGCGGCGGCGGCGACGGTCGTCACTCTGGCCATGCCGCTGCTGGCCAATGATCCGCTGCAACGGCGCATGCGCGCCGTCGCTCTCGAACGGGAGAAAATCCGCGCGCGGGAGCGCGAGCGGCTTTCGCGCGGGGGAGGCCGGGTGGCGCTGCGCCAGAACCCGAAACAGTTCATGCAGAACGTCGTGCAGCAGCTCAACGTGGAAAAGCTGCTCGGCCAGGAAACGGCGCGGCTGATGCTCGTGCGCGCCGGCTATCGCGGACAGGCGTCGTATGTAACCTATCTGTTCTTCCGCCTGATCCTGCCACCGGCGATGGCGATCGCCACGCTGATGTATCTGTTCCTGGTGCTGAAGACCAACCAGCCGACGATGATAAAGATCGGGCTCGGCATCGCCGCCGCCTATCTCGGCGTGCACATCCCCCATCTCTATCTGAAGAACAAGGTGCAGAAGCGGCAGACCTCGATCATGCGCGCATTCCCGGACGCGCTCGACCTGCTGCTCATCTGCGTCGAGTCCGGCATGTCGATCGAAGCGGCCTTCCGCAAGGTGGGTGATGAGATCGGTTCGCAATCGGTGCCGCTGGCGGAAGAATTCGCACTGACCACGGCTGAGTTGTCCTACCTGTCGGAGCGGCGCCAGGCCTACGAGAACCTGGACAAACGCACCAATATCGAGGGCGTGAAATCGGTTTGCGTGGCGCTGCAGCAGTCAGAGCGCTACGGCACGCCGCTTGCCCAGTCGCTGCGGGTGATGGCGCAGGAAAACCGCGACATGCGCATGGCAGAGGCCGAGAAGAAGGCTGCGGGCCTGCCGCCGAAGCTCACGGTGCCGATGATCCTCTTCTTCCTGCCCGTGTTGTTCATCGTCATTCTCGGGCCGGCGGCGATCCGCGTGATGTCGATCCACTAGCGGTGCGGCCTGCCGGTCCCTGTCGACTCCCCTAATCCGGCACGTGCTGCTAGAACAGCGCCGTCATGACGCTCGAACAGCTACGCATTTTCATCGCGGTGGCGGAAAACCAGCACGTCACCCGCGCCGCACGCGCGCTCAACCTGACGCAGTCGGCGACAAGCGCCGCCATCGCGGCGCTCGAGGCGCGCTATGACGTCAAGCTGTTTGATCGCGTCGGCCGCGGCATCGTGCTGACGCAGACCGGCCGCGCGTTTCTCACCGAAGCCCGGATCGTCGTGGCGCGCGCGAAGGCGGCGGCGCAGGTGCTGGAAGACCTTGCCGGCCTCAAGCGCGGCGCGCTGACCATCGCGGCAAGCCAGACCGTTGCCAATTACTGGCTGCCGCCGCGGCTTCAGACGTTCCAGAAGCAGCATCCCGGCATCGACCTTCAGGTCATCATCGCCAATACCGAGCAGGTGGCGCAGGCCGTCCATCATGGCCGCGCCGATATCGGTTTCGTCGAAGGCGAAGTCGAAGATTCCTCGCTGTCGATCCGCCGCATCGCCGGGGATTCGCTCATCGTGGTGGTCGGGATGACCCACCCGTGGGTCAAGCAGGTCAAGATCGGGCCGAAGGATCTGATCAAGGCCGGCTGGATCCTGCGTGAACCAGGCTCCGGCACGCGCTCGATGTTCGAGGCGGCGCTCAAAACCTTTGGACTGAAGCTGTCCGATCTTACGATCCGGCTCGAATTGCCGTCCAACGAAGCGGTGCGCGTTGCCGTGCAGACCGGCGATTGCGCCACCGCCATTTCCGACCTGGTGGTGGTGCAGGCGCTCGCGGCGAAGACGCTGCACCGCGTGAAGATCGAATTGCCGAAGCGATCGTTCTTCATCCTGCGCCACCATGAGCGCTATGCGAGCCACGCCGAAACGGCGCTGCTGAAATCCTTCGGTATTTGACGCGCGGTTAGCCTTCGCCCAGCAATTCGCTGCGTCGGCGCTCGGATTCTTCGGCATAGCGGCGCAGCGTATAGGCCTCGGTGAGGGTGCCGAGCACGCGCTTCTCGGCAAGAGAGTCGACGACGGCGAGAGTCTCCGCTTCCGCGCGGTCAAAAGTGCGGGCGGCCTCCTTGACGTTCATGTTGGGCACCAGCACTTCGTCCTTGTGGTGCAGCATCTCGGCGATGGTCTCGATTTTCGAGTCCTCCAAACCATGGACATCGGGCACTTCGACAATGCCGGCATAGCCGCCTTTCCCGTCGACGGCGACGACGCGACTGGTTGAACCGAGCGGGTAGAGACGGCGGAAGTCGCCCACGGATGTATCCTGCGGCACGGTCGATACATCGGGCCGCATCATCCGGCCGACGGAAAGGTCGCGGATCCAGCCGACATCGGCGGCGCTGCGGATGGTCTCGCCGCGCAGGTGGAAGCGCCAGGTGGCAAAGGAATAGCCGAACGTCTCGCGCGTGAGCTGGCTCGCGATGATCACCGCGATCAGCACGGCGGTGCTCAGCCACAGGTCGCCGGTGCTTTCCAGCACGATGAAGGTCATCGTCAACGGACCGCCGATCACCGCGGCCGACAGCGCGCCCATGCCAAGCACCGCATAAATGTTCGGATCGAGCAGCGCGCCGGGGATGATCCCGTTGACGGCGGCCGCGAACAGGCGCCCGCCGAGCGCGCCGAGCAGGAGCGAAGCGAAAAACAGGCCACCGCGAAAACCGGAGCCGAGCGAGACGATCGAGGCGATCGTCTTGAGCACGAAGATCAGGCCGATCAGCGTCAGTGGCATTTCCATGTAGGCGGTCATGTGCAGCGCGCCGTGTCCGGAGGACAGCACCTGCGGCGAGAGCAGCGCCAACCCGCCGACGATGATGCCGCCGATCGCCGGCCGCAGCGCCAGCGGCAGGCGGATATAGGTGTTGAATCGCTCCCACAGCGCCACACCGCGCATCACGCAAATGCCGAACAGGGCGGTCGCCACTCCAAAAATGCTGGCGATGACCATGTCGCGCGCGGTGATGGTGCCCGACGATCCGGTGATGATGCCGAGCTGCAGCGGCGTCAGCCATCGCACGATGAGATAACTGTTGAGCGAGGCGACGCCGACGGGGGCCAGGCCCGCCGCCGTGTATCCGCCGATGATCAGCTCGAAGCCATAAAAGGCGCCCGCAAGCGGCGCGCCAAAAGCCCCGGCGATGGCGGCCGCCGCTCCGCAGCCGACCAGCAGCCGCTGGTCGTTGCGGCGCAGATTGAGTTTGCGCCCGAACCAGGAGGCGATACCGCTCGACAATTGCGTGTAGCCGGCCTCCAGGCCAACGGAGGCGCCGACACCGCTCGACCAGATCGTCTGCAGCGCGACGATGACGCTGCCGCGAAACGACATGCGTCCGCCGTGCAGGGCGTTGGCCTCGATGGGGTCGATCTCGCCGCCCGGACGCCAGCGCGCGAGCAGCATGAGCGAGAGCCCGAACAGAAGACCGCCGAAGACGGGCACGAGCGCGCGGATGGGCTCGATCACAGCCTCAGCCGACAGCCGGTCGCCGAGTTCGATGTTGAAGAGCAGGGCGTGCATCAGGCTCACGGCCGCGCTCATCGCCGAGACGACAAGCCCAGCCACGACACCCATCGCGGCCGCGATGAGGGTGACGCTGGTTTCGCGCGCGCGTACGAAGGCACGCAGGCGGGGAGGAAATTGGAAAGTAGGGGTCAACGGCGCAACCGCGGTTTCGGCAGCGGCCTTGTGGAGCAAGTTCAGGTCCGGTTCAAGCGCTCATCGCTATCCGGGGCCGGCTTTGGTCAAATAGGTCGCGGGCAGGGCAAGGACGGTGCGCAGGAGTCGCAGCTTCTGCGGCCGGGCAATTCCTGTCCGGCCGCCTGTTCCGAACCGCTGAGCGGCAGTTTCGACGGCTATTTCACGAGCTGTCCGCGGATTTCGCCGCCTTTGTGCTCTGCGGTGTGGACGTTGAAATACATCTTGCCGTCCTGCAGGTCCTTCAACTGGGCGTCGGTCAGCGTAGCGGTTCCTTTGATGGGGCTTTTCAATTCTGTCATGGTGATGACCGGCGGAGCGTTCTTGCCGGCTTCGGCCGGGGCATGAAAGTGGGCCGCCGTCGCTGGTCCGGTCAGGCCCGAATAGGTGACCGTATAGGTCATCTTCTTTGTGGCGGTGTCGACGGTGGCATCAACCGTGCCGGTTCCCTTGGCGGTGTTCGCCGGGACCTCTTCAGAGCCCTTCAACGAGGTCTTGTAGGTCACCGAGGCGGCAAAAGCCGCGGTGCCGAGGCTGAGCGTCAACGCGGTCGCCGCCAGAACGGCGGTGCGAACAATCTGTCCTGTCATGGTTTTGGTCCCTGTCAGCGTGAGTAATTTCAACGCTCTGATAAAACCCTGAAGAGGGGGCGGATGTTCCGGGTCGTCCCGTCTTCGTCGGGAAATTTCTCATCCGCCGTGCCGTTTGCGGCGGCCGACGGGGCCTTCCGCGGACGCTAGGCTTTATGATGAGCCGGAATGGCGCGTCCGCCCCGTGTCACGTCTGCCCATGTGCCGCCACCCGCCCTATAATGAAGAAACCGTCGCCGTCTGGCGTCCGGGGTTTGTGGCCCCATGCGTGGCCGGCCAAGCAGGATGGAGGCAGAGATGGAAGCGGTTGCGCAGACTGTCGATGCGCCCGTCATCGACGCGTTCTTCGATACGGCGACCAACACGATCAGTTATCTCGTCACCGATCCGGCGACGAAAGACGCTGCCGTCATCGATCCGGTCCTCGACTACGACCACCACGCGGGCACGGTCGATACGCGTTCGGTCGAACGCATCCTCGCAGCGGCGCAGGCCGCAGGGAGCCGGATCGTGTGGGCGCTCGAGACCCATGCTCATGCCGATCATTTGTCCGGCGCGCCCTACATCAAGGCCAAGACCGGTGCGCGCATCGCCATCGGCGAACATATCCGCGACGTGCAGCGGCTTTTCCGGCCGATCTTCAACGCCACGGATCTCAAGACCGATGGCAGCGATTTCGACCACCTGTTTAAAGACGGCGAAAGTTTCAGGATCGGTCGGCTCGAAGCGACGGTGATGCACACGCCGGGCCATACGCCGGCCGATATTTCATACCGGATCGGCGATGCGGTTTTCGTCGGCGATACGATGTTCATGCCGGACTACGGCACGGCGCGGGCGGATTTCCCCGGTGGCGATGCGCGCCAGCTCTATCGCTCGATCCAGCGCATTTTGAGCCTGCCGGCGCAAACACGACTCTTCATGTGTCACGACTACAAGGCCCCCGGCCGCGAGCGCTTTGCCTGGGAGACGACAGTGGACGAGGAGCGGCAGAAAAACGTGCATGTGCATGAGGGCGTGAGCGAGGACGACTTCGTCGCGTTGCGGACGACGCGCGACGCCACGCTGGCGACCCCGACGCTGCTGCTGCCGTCGATCCAGGTGAACATGCGCGCCGGACGCTTTCCGCGTGCCGAAGCGAATGGCGTGCGTTATCTGCTCATTCCCGTGACCCCGAAGGGCGACGGCGCTTTCGTCTGAAAATGCCGGACGCAGATACGGCAATGCCGCCGTGGATGTCCCACGGCGGCAAGCGCATGAACCGTTCAGCGTCGCGTTATTCGCAGACCTGAATGGGGCGATAGGCGCGCCGACCGAATTGATCGACGACGAGACGATTTTCGGTCCAGCAATCCGGCCCGGCATCGTAAACCGGTCCGTAGCCGTAAGCCGGCGCCGCATTTGCAGCCCCGGCAGCGATCGCGCCGAGCGCAAGGCCGCCGATGATGCCGGCGGCGATCCCGGCGCCGCCACCATGGCCGCCACGCCCGTGCCAGCCGCGCGCGTCAGCAGCGCCGGTGGTGGCCGCCATCGAACCGACAAGCGTGAGCGCGGCAGCGGCGGCGATGCCGAGCTTTCTGATGGTGAACGACGTGTTCATGGTCATGCTCCCTGATCCAAAATCCTGTTCTGGCGGCCGTGATCGGCCGTAAGCGAGATGTGGATATGACAGGGCCGGCCACCTAATTACATTTATGCAAGCTACGTGAATGCGCGTTCAGCCGAACGGCATGAGCGGCACCGACACGCATTGCAGATTGTGTTTCCGGTGATGCGTGGCATGCTCGGGTTCACGTGTTGTATTCACGTCTCGCCTCGATTTTCTTCAAACGCAAAAACGCCGGATGGTTTTGCCGATGGTCGAACGTCAAATTCCGAATGTCACTGCGCGCGACGCGGTGATTCCGATCATCGGTTTCGGCACCGGCGGCAGCATGGTCGAAAACTGCGCCGCGGCCGTCGCGCAAGCATTGCGCGCCGGTTTTCGCCACATCGACACGGCGCGCAAATACGGGACCGAAGAAGGCGTCGGCGAGGGCATGCGCGCCGCCGGCGTTGCGCGCTCCGAGATTTTTCTCGTGACAAAAGTCTCGCATGAAGATCACGCACCAGATCGTTTCGCTCGTTCCGTCGATGACAGTCTCAAGGCACTCGGCGTCGATCATGTCGATCTGCTGCATGTGCATTGGCCGCTTCCAGACATGGACCTCAAGGCAACCATGGGCGCGCTCGCCAAGGCCAAGCGCGCGGGTCTCGCAAAACATATCGGCGTCGCCAATTTCAATATCGCGCTGATTCGTCAGGCGCTGGAATTTTGTCCCGAACCGCTGACGATGGTGCAGGGCGAATATCATCCTTATCTCGATCAGCAGAAACTGCTCGCCTTCTGCCGGTCGCAGAGCCTGGCGTTTACGGCCTATTGTCCGCTCGCGCGCGGAAAGTTGCTCGACGATCCGGTTCTGACGGCGCTTGCTTCCGACAAAAACAAGACCGTCGCGCAGATCGTGCTGCGCTGGTTCGTGCAGCAGGAGGTGATTCCGATTCCAAAAACGGTCACCCCGCAACGCATGAAGGAAAACATCGACGTCTTCGATTTCTCGCTGACCGAGGCGGAGATGAAACGGATCCATGCGCTGGCTCGGCCGGACGGACGTCTGGTCGATCCGAAAGGCCGCGCGCCGACGTGGGATTGACGGTCAATCCGGCTCGCCGGTGAGATCGGGGATGATGGGGCTGCCGCCGGCATCGCAGGCGAGGGTTTTCGTCCAGCGCACGGCTTCCATCGGCATCGGTCCATAGAGATGGGGAAACAGCGCGCCGCCGCGCGACGGTTCCCAGTGCAGCGCGTCGCCGAGAGCGGTGGCGTCGATGGCCGCGAGAATAAGGCCGGTTTGGTGGCGAAAACGCTTGCTTGCCGTCTCCTGGACCTGATCGGCGCTTGAAAAATGAATGAAGCCGTCGGCGATGTCGATCGGCGCTCCGGTGAAAGTCCCGGTTTGCTCTGCGTGACGCCAAAGCTCTGCGGGCGCAATTTTATAAATAGTGTTCACCATCGCACGCAGTCACTCCATCGAATGTGCACGGAGAAACATGTCTATTCCGAGCGACGCCGGATGCGAAGCAATCTCGTTCATGATGCTGGGATTATGCCTGGGATTGATAAAAATACTCGATGTTTATCAGTGCATTCGAACGAATGGTGACATTGGCGCCACAGGGCTCACGAATTTTTGAGCTGCCACAACTTGATCTCAATCTGCCCGCACTCGCGCCGCCATGCCCCGGCATTTGCAGATGGCGGGGAAGTAATCCTCTAATTTTTAATGATCACGTGCAGCGCCAGGCTTTGCTTGGCGTGCCAGAATGGGCGCACAGGAACTCATGCGACGACCAGCTCTAGCCGCAGCGCTTTGCATTGTCCCGTTAGCTAACGCTGCGTCGCCTGAGTTCGTTCCTTTCGCCCGCCACATTTTCTCCGCATCCGCATCTGCCGACGCAGCCGTTATGCCGGAACCGTCCGTCCGGACCAGTGACGCGTTTGGCGGTGTGTCCCTGCGCGGAACGTCGGACTTTCTTGCCGGTGGCATCCAGGCCGGGCCGCTTGGTCTCGATCGCGACGCGCCGCGCACGACGTTCCGAAACGTCTGGACCTTGCGCTCTTCGGCACGATTTGTCGTCGCATCGGAAGATCGTTCGACATCTGCCGCCTCTGGTCCCGTCGAGGCTGTGCGTGAAGAGCCTTCGACGATCGCGTCGAACGAGTCGAACGAGGAGACAACGGGAAGCGCCTCGAACGACACGAGCGCGCTTGAACTCTCTTCGCAGCGCGACACGTCCATGATCCATCTCGCCGCTTTTAATTCGGCGGACGACGCCTCCGCTCCGGCCGCATCCACTCAAATCGCATCGGCGGGAGACGGATTTGTCCCCGTGTCGCTGCGCTCGAACCTCTCGACCGATCGCTTCTCGTCCGCTGATTTTTCCGAGCTTTTCGCGACCGGCAGCGCGAAGGCCGGGAATGCGAGCCCTTCCGACGTCGATGCCGAGACCGATGCCGCATGGCGCGCGATCACCGATGGCGAAAATAGCATGGCGCTGGCCAATGTCCCGCTGCCGCACGCCAAGCCGACGCTCACTCGCGTCGAAGTCTGCCAGGCGATTTCCGAGGTCGCGGAAACGCAGCATCTCCCGGCACCGTTCCTCGTGAGTCTGATCTGGCAGGAGAGCAGGTTCAACGAACATGCGGTGAGCCCGGTCGGAGCCCAGGGCATCGCACAATTCATGCCGCAGAGCGCCCAGGAATTCGGCCTTGAAAATCCGTTTGAGCCGCTCAAGGCGTTGAGCGCGTCGGCGCGCATGCTGCGCGGGCTGGTCGATCAGTTCGGCAATCTTGGTCTGGCGGCCGCAGCTTACAATGGTGGCTCAGGCCGGGTTGAAAACTGGCTTGCCCGCAAGGGAAGACTACCCGCGGAGACGCGTACCTACGTCATGCGCATCACCGGGCGCACGCCGGAGCATTGGAAGGCGAAGGCGAAGCCTCACGTTGTCGCCAAGACTGAAACGTCAGCGCCTTGCCCGGGCATGGAGAGTTTCGCCGAAATCCTCAATGAGAAGGCGCGCGTCGCCATCAAAGAGGCCAAGGAAAAAGAAGCTAAGGAAGAAGCCAAATCCAAACCGCATCATCGGCCGAAACTGCACCACACTGTCGTCGCCAGCGCGAAAGCCGACGACACGCGAAAATCCCAGGAAAAGTCTCGTGACAAGGCCCGTGACAAGCCGCGCTCCGGCTCTGAGAGCGCGTCGCGCGTGACATCAAGCGGCGGCCGCAAGACATTGATCCTTGCCGTCACGTCCAGCACGAAGCGGTCATCGAAGGCGGCGGAAAAGTCCAGGAAGCGCGGACACGACACGCACGTGGCCTCGGCCAACTAACTTTGCCAACAAGAGGGGGAAGGGCTGACGGCTCGAGCACGGCTCGGGCCGTCAGTATTTTGGGCGTCAGTATTTGCGTTCGTCTCACGCGGCCATGATCAGTGCCGTGGTCAGCAGCGCGCTGGGGCTGATGGCTTGTCCGACGAGCCAGGCAAATCCAAGCAGCAGCAGGAACATGATGAAGAAGATCGCGAACAGCACCATCGAAATGCGTTTGGCGATTTGCGAGATATTGGAGAAGCCGAGCGCGCCGGCGATAAGCGAAATGACAAGAAATACGATCGCGTATTTGAACATCGGCCGCCCCTCTCGATTCTCATAATTTAAAGCACGATGCTGAAAGCCGCATCGTGCGTCCGGCGCCATGCTCCGATGGCATCCCCGAACATGAATGCGCGAGTTTGCGTGCAGGTTCCCGTGCGCCGGAATGCGCGCTAGGCGCCTTCGAGGATGCGGTCCGTGGCGGCGCGGAAGTGATAACGCGGGATCGCGTCGAGATCGGTGCCGGTCACGCGGATGACCCAGGCTTTCTCCGGATGCGCCGTGGAATGAATGACGCCGGGCGGATAGGCGTGGGTGTTGCCCGGCCCAAGGCGATACTGGCCGCTCGCCTGCAGCACGGCGGCTTCCTCGGTGTCCGGATTGACGCGGCGCCATTCGGTCATGTCGGTGAAGCCGCGGGCGTTGCCGTAGATCGCCCAGGACGCGCCATGGCTGTGCGGCTTGCCGGCTTTGCCCGGCGCCTGCACATGGGCGAGCACCCGCACGTCGGTGACCGGATCGCGCCACAGTTCGCGTTTGCCGAACGGCGTGTCGTCCTGGAATGTCGCGCTGACGAACGACGGATTGGCAAGCAGGGCCGAGAGCCGTCCGGCGATGTCGGGCAGGCCGGCAATGCTTTTCGTCGTCATGATACGCGTGATGTCCTTGCAGAAATCATCGAGTGCATAAGGCATGGGGTCCTCCGGCGGGCGGCTGTTTGCAGAGCATACGCCGGGCCAACGGCCGATTCCACCGCAGGCCGGATGCGCGTCTCCGTTTGGTGACAGCCACGCGGTGGGCTGGTAGGGACATGCGGCCACGCCCGGCGGTCCCCGCCCGTCAACTTACCCCCGCAAGAACAGGCCAAAAAGGGAAACGCAGCATGTTCAAGACGCCGCATTGTCCGGTCATCGCCATCGAGGAGCATTATTGGGATCGCGAGATGGCCGCGCAGTTTCCCGGCGGTGTGGAAGCCAGTCGCTCGCCCGATCTGCTGGAGCGGCTGTTCGATCTTGGCACTTTGCGCATCAAGGAAATGGACGCGGCCGGCGTCGACATGCAGGTGCTCTCGCATGGTGCGCCATCGGCGCAGAAGCTTTCCCCCGACATCGCGGTAGCCTTGACGCGTAAGGTCAACGACAAGCTGCATCAGGCCGTGCAGAGCCATCCGAAGCGTTTTGCTGCGTTCGCGGCGCTGCCGACAAGCGATCCGGCTGAGGCTGCCGACGAACTCGAACGCACGACGCAGCTCGGCTTCAAAGGCGCGATGATCCATGGCCTCGCCAACAACGTCTTCCTCGACGACAAACGGTTCTGGCCGATCTATGAGCGCGCGCAGGCGCTCGACGTACCGATCTACATCCATCCGTCGCTGCCGCATAAGGCGGTGATGGACGCCTATTACGCCGACTATGCGAAGGATTTTCCGCAGGTCATCCGCGCCGCCTGGGGCTACACGGTGGAGACCGCAACCATCGCCTTGCGGCTGGTGCTCAGCGGCGTGTTCGAGGCCTATCCCAAGCTCAAGATCGTGCTCGGCCATCTCGGCGAGACGCTGCCCTTCCTGATGTATCGGGTCGACACGGCGCTGACGCGGCCGGGACACAAACAGGTCAGCTTCCGTGAGATTTTCAGTGGCAATTTCTACATCACCACCAGCGGCAATTTTTCGACCCCGGCACTTATGTGTTGCGTGATGGAGATGGGCGTCGACCATATCCTGTTCGCGATCGATTATCCGTTCGTGGCGAACCCGCCCGGCGTCACGTGGATGGAGCAGGTGCCGTTGTGCGCCGAGGACAAGGCCAAGATATTGAGCGGCAACGTTCAGCGCCTGCTGCGGCTGTGAAAAGGACGTTGTCGGGGCGGTCCTGAGAGGCTCGCGGAGCGATTTGCGCAGCCTTGAGACCTGTTCAGCCGGCGACCGATGCACATGGGACTTGTGCAAGTCGATCATCCGGCGATTGCGGGGCCGGCAGCGTGACTGCTAACGTCAGCCACGCGATGATGACGACGCTGGAGCTATTGCGGCGTTCTCTGAGCATGATGCCAAAAACGCCTGCACTTCGACCTGGTGCGAGGGAGCGACGTGGTTTTGGGCGCCACTGTGCTTTCGACGATTGGAATTGATCACGTCGTGATCTAGGGCCTGTAGCTCAATGGTTAGAGCCGACCGCTCATAACGGTCTGGTTGCAGGTTCGAGTCCTGCCGGGCCCACCACGCACTCCCCTAAATTGCCGTTAGCAGAGAAATTTTGAGAAAGGCCCGCAAAACCGGGGCATTTCTGGAACGTGAATCGCTGCCTGCGTCTCTGGAGCAAGAGACCGGCGGGATTTTGGGCTTAGTCTCTGGCCCGAAAAATTCCGGTCAAGGCGGCGGGGATGGTTGCGGCAATGATCGGCGGCGCAGCAAAGGTAGGAACGGGGGGGCGTTTCGAAAACCTGCTGTTTGATCTCCCGCAGCGCGTTCTCCAGAGCCTTTTTGCTAAGCTCGGGCGGAGGTCATTCGGGCCGCTTCAATCAAAAATGGACTCGCTTTTACTACGATATTTGGAGACACTCTCCGGGCCTGACGCGTATTGGAGATTACTCTGATGACACGGGCTCTATTTTCAATAATTGGCTTATTGCTAATGGGCTTGCTTGCCGGTTGCGACGGCAAACCGGCGGCGAGCACCAATCCGCCTCCGCTGCCATCCGTCACCGTTTCGAAACCTATTCGGAAATCGATTACCGAATGGGATGAATACACTGGCCGGTTCGAGGCGCTGAAGACGGTCGACGTTCGTGCGCGCGTCTCGGGTTTCATAGATTCCATTCATTTCAAGGACGGTCAGATTGTCAAAGAGGGCGATCTCCTGTTCGTCATCGATCAACGGCCTTACAAGCTCGCGGTCGATCAGGCCAAGTCCGATCTGGAGCGCGCAAAGGCCAAGCTTGAGATCGCCACGGCCGACGTGGAGCGGGCGACACCGCTGATCAAAAATCAGACATTGACCGCACGTGAGTTTGACACGCGAAGGTCCACGCAGCGCGACGCTGCCGGCGCGGTTGGCGCATCCGAGGCCGCGCTCAAGCAGGCCGAACTCAACCTCGAATGGAGCGAGGTTCGCGCCCCCATCGCCGGGCGAATTTCCGATCGTCGCGTCGATGCCGGCAATCTGATCACCGGCGGCCAGAGCGGGGCGACCTTGCTGACCGTGATTGTTTCCCTTGATCCCATCCACTTCATATTCGACGGCAGCGAGTCCGATTTCCTGCACTACCTGCGTCTCGCCGCAGCCGGAGGGCGACGATCGTCGCGCGACGTGCAGAACCCGGTTGCCGTTCGCCTCGCGGACGAGACTGATTTCAAGCACATCGGCCGAATGGATTTCGTCGATAACGCCATTAACCCGAAGACAGGCACGATTCGCGGTCGCGCCATCTTCGACAACAAGGATGGATTGCTGACGCCTGGCTTTTTCGGACGGCTTCGACTTTACGGCGGCGACGCCGAGGCATTTCTGATCCCTGATAGTGCGATCCTGTCCGATCAGGCGAGCAAGATCGTATTCACGGTTGCCGAAGATGGCACGGTTGGAATCAAAAAGGTCGAACTGGGTCCGATCGTCGATGGACTGCGCGTTGTTCGCTCGGGGCTGGCGCCCACGGACCGTATCGTGATCGAAGGTGTGGGCCGCGCGCGGCCCGGACAGAAGGTCAAGGCCGAGGACGGAACGATAAAGGCCGCTGCGAAATAAGCGCCGTTCGGCGCGGGGTGGTGAGGCTCAAATGCGGTTTTCCCATTTCTTCATCGACAGACCGATCTTCGCGAGCGTGCTTTCAATTATCCTGACGCTTGTCGGCGCGATCGCTCTTCGCGCGCTACCGATCACTGAATTTCCTGAAATCGCTCCGCCGACTATCCAGGTGACAGCCATTTATGCGGGTGCTGCGGCCGATATCGTGGCAGAGACGGTCGCGTCGCCAATCGAACAGGAGATCAACGGCGTCGACAACATGATTTACATGGTGTCGCAATCGACCGGCGACGGCACGACGCAGATCGACGTCGTCTTCAAGCCCGGCACGAATATCGACGATGCGCAGGTGTTGGTGCAGAACCGGGTCTCGATCGCGTCGCCACGGTTGCCGGAAGAGGTTCAGCGCATCGGCGTGACGGTCAAAAAGAAGTCACCCGACCTGATGATGGTCATTCATCTGATCTCGCCCGACGGCACGCTCGACCAATCGTATATTTCTAACTACGCGACCATCAATATCAAAGATGTGCTCACCCGTGTCGACGGAGTGGGTGATACGATCGTGTTTGGCGCGCGCGATTATTCCATGCGGATTTGGCTTGATCCGGCTAAAGTGCAATCGCGCGGCCTGACGGCGAGCGATGTGATCACCGCATTGCGCGGCGCCAACATTCAGGTCGCCGCTGGCGCCATCAATCAGCCGCCCGCGAAATCCCCGGTTGGATTCGAGGTGGCGGTGCAGACACTGGGCCGGCTGTCCAGTCCGGAACAGTTCAGCGACATCATTGTTGCGACCGATCAGGACGGCCGAGTGACGCGGGTGCGCGATATCGCCCGCGTGGAGCTTGGCGCGTACACCTACACCACGAACGCTTATCTCGACGGCAAGGTCGCGACCGCGATCGGTATATTCCAGCGTCCCGGCTCAAACGCGCTCAAGACGGCCGCCGCTGTAATCGCGACGATGGACGACCTCGCGAAGAATTTTCCCCCCGGCCTCGGCTACCGCATCGCATACAACACCACCGAATTCGTCCAGCAATCGGTCGACGAGGTGATCCGGACCTTGTTCGAAGCGATTGTCCTGGTGGTCCTTGTCATCATCCTATTCCTTCAGACATGGCGTGCCGCGATCATCCCCGTCGTCGCTATTCCGGTGTCTCTGGTCGGCACGTTCTTCGTGTTGGAGGCTTTTGGCTTCTCGCTGAACAACCTGACGCTCTTCGGGCTTGTCCTCGCCATTGGTATCGTCGTGGACGACGCTATCGTCGTGGTCGAGAACGTAGAACGTTATCTGCGGCAGGGCCTGAGCCCACGTGACGCCGCCCACAAGACGATGGATGAGGTGGGTGGCGCGCTGATTGCAATTGCTCTGGTCCTCTGCGCCGTGTTCATTCCCACCGCATTCATTGCCGGCATTTCCGGCGCGTTTTATCGACAGTTCGCTCTCACCATTGCGTCCTCCACGATCATCTCGGCCATCGTATCGTTGACACTGTCGCCAGCGTTGGCCGCGCTGTTCCTGCGGCCGCATGGCCATGAGGAAAAGCCAGGTTTCTGGACGACCGTCGGCCGGCCGTTCAATGCCTTCTTTGCCATGTTCAACAGAGGTTTCGACAAGTTTTCGAATGGCTATGCAGGGTTGACGCGGCGGGCGCTGCGAATCTTGGCGTTGATGCTGTTCATCTATGCCGGCTTGATTGGCCTGACCTACTTCCAGTTCGCCCGCACGCCGTCCGGGTTCATCCCGCCGCTGGATCGGGGCTATTTTATCACGGCGGTCACTTTGCCGCCGGGGTCTAGTCTCGAACGCACAGACGCCGTCATCCGCAAGGCATCGGACCTTCTGTTATCACGGCCGGGCGTCGCCCACACCGTGACTTTCGCCGGATTCGACGGCGCGACTTTCACGAACGCTCCCAATTCCGGCGTTCTTTTCGTCACCCTCAAGCCTTTCGAGGAAAGGGTAAAAGAGAAGCTCAAGACTGAAACGATCCTCAATGATCTGCGCGCCCAGATGCAAGCGTTGCGCGAGGCCTTCGTTCTGGTCATTCCGCCGCCATCAGTTCCCGGCATCGGCACCGGCGGCGGCTTTAAACTCTATGTTCAGGATCGTGCCGGCCGCGGTCCGCGTGCGCTGGAGCGAGCCGTCGGCGCAATAACCGGACCGGCTAACCAGACTCCAGGGCTCGTTCAGGTCTTCACGCTGTTCAACGCTTCGACGCCGCAGGTTTTCGCCGATATCGACCGCACGAAGGCCGAGATGCTCGGTGTGCCGATCTCGCGTTTCTTCGACACGCTGTCGACCTATATGGGTTCGACCTACGTCAATGACTTCAATATTCTGGGGCGTACCTATCGGGTGACTGCACAGGCCGACAATCCATACCGGCTTTCGACGCGCGATGTCGAAGCGTTACGGACCCGTTCCAACGCGTCGGAAATGGTGCCGCTCGGCGCGGTTGCGACGTTCCGCGATATCACCGGACCGTACCGTGTACCGCGCTACAATCTTTTCCCGGCCGCTGAAGTGCAAGGTGCCACGATGCCGGGGTTTTCGACTGGTCAGGCGATTGCCTCAATGGAAAATATTCTGGCCAAGAACTTGCCGTCCGGTTTTGGCTTCGAATGGACCGAGATCGCCTTGCAGGAAAAGATTGCAGGCAATACCGCGATCATCGCATTCAGCCTCGCCGTGGTTTTCGTGTTTCTGCTTCTGGCTGCGCAATACGAAAGCGTTTTGCTGCCACTTGCAGTCATTTTGATTGTGCCGATGTGTCTGCTGGCCGCGGTCAGCGGCGTGCTGTTGCGGGGGATGGACAACAACATCCTCACCCAGATCGGCTTTGTCGTGCTGATCGGACTCGCCGCCAAGAATGCCATTCTCATCGTGGAATTTGCACGGCAAGCAGAGGAGGAGGGCGCCAGTCGCTGGGATGCGGCGGTGCAGGCGGCCCGCACGCGGCTTCGCCCGATCCTGATGACGTCGCTCGCGTTCATTCTTGGCGTCGTGCCCTTGGTGATCGCGACGGGCGCGGGGGCTGAACTCCGACAAGCGCTTGGCACGGCAGTCTTCTTCGGCATGCTCGGCGTAACGCTGTTTGGCCTCGTGTTCACGCCTGTGTTCTATGTTCTGGTGCGCTGGATTGCTTCGGTTTCCTTCGGCCGCGGCACCGCCGACACGAAACAGCATCCTTCATAGCTACGTTATCGTCATGCCTCAGGCGTGAATCCATAAATTCAGAGTGATCAGCGGATGTCTGCTTTGATGCATTGCCAGACTCGGAAGTGGCGGCAGCATCTGAGCTATCCGATCCTGACGAGGTTCTGATTCGGCAATGGTCCTCCGCCGGGAAATTGTGCGAGCATGCCGCCGACTGCGGGCCGAACGCTTTTCTGGCAGCTTGGGTTAGGAGCGTTCATCTTTCTGTCGCCTTTTGAGAGACTGCGTAAACGTGACGAAGCATAAGCCTGAAGGTCTCGCACAGGACGTGGACCTATGATATTTTCAGCCCAGCGTTTTATGGAGTGCGCGATTGGCAAAGGAATGCGAGTTGAAACTTGCGCTTGCGCCGTCAGCGGTTAGCGCTCTCGCAAAGCTTCCATTCCTTCAATCGCTGAAGGCCTATTCCAAACGGACCCGTGAAGTATCCGTCTATTTCGATACGGATCAGCGC
>Ga0310811_10000193_pt1 | contig 89230 bp, 69 predicted proteins | sample YCmetagenome_FD_207642 | JGI IMG/M metagenome (GOLD analysis project Ga0310811, IMG submission 207642) | Soil microbial communities from experimental microcosm in Duke University, North Carolina, United States - YC | ecosystem: Engineered > Artificial ecosystem > Soil microcosm > Unclassified ... | reverse complement strand
GCGGGCACCGTCGCCCATGCCGTCGCGGACGAGGGCGACAGCATGCTGAGCCTCGCCGAGGCGATCGGCCGGGAACTCGGCCTGCCTACCGCCGCCGTGGCGCCGGAGTCCTTCGGCTTCATCGGCCGTGCCTTCGCTATCGACCAGCCGTCTTCGAGCGCGGTGACCCGCGAGCGCTTCGGCTGGCAGCCGAAGCACCCGAGCCTGCTCGACGACCTCAGGTCGGGCAACTACCCCGAATGACGCCGGCCGCGGCCCTCCTCGTCGCCATCCGCGCGGTGACCGCAGCGGAAAGCGACGAGGAGGGCCGCGGGAGAGACCGCCCGGCTATACGGCGATCACTGCTTGGCCGGCTCGAAAGTCTGCTCGAGCTCCCCGATGCCTTCGACCCAGCTGCGCAGGACTTCCCCCGGGCGCAGCCAGCGCTGCGGATCGCGGCCCAGTCCCACCCCGGCGGGAGTGCCGGTGAAGATGATGTCGCCGGGCAGCAGCACGGGGCCGCGGGAGAGCGCGGAGATCAGTTTGGCGACCGGATAGATCAGGCTGCCGGTGCGTCCCGTCTGCACGATCTCCCCGTCGATGCTGCAACCCAGTTCGAGGTCGTCGGGGTCGGCCAGTTCGTCGGGCGTGACCAGCCAAGGGCCGACGGGTCCGAATCCGGGGAAGGATTTGCCGAAGCTGAACTGGGGCGCCGGGCCGGCCAGTTGGGAGATGCGCTCGGAGAGGTCCTGGCCGACCGACAGCCCGGCGACGTGGCCCCACGCCTCGTCTTCCATGACGTTCTCGGCCCGGCGGCCGATGATCACGACGAGCTCCACCTCCCAGTCCGTGTGACCGCCGGAAGGAAGCGGGACGAGCGTATCCGGGCCGGTGATGCAGGTCGCGAACTTGGTGAACACGGGTGGCAGCCCGTCAGGTGCCGCGATTCCGGCCTCGTCGGCGTGGTCGCGGTAATTGAGGCCGATCGCGAACACCTGCCTGGGGGAGGGCGACGGCGATCCGAGGCGGAGACGGTCGACCGGGGTGTTCGCCGAGCTGAGGTCCTGGTCGCGCGCCCACAGCGCGAATTCATCCCAATCATCGAAGATGCCGGGAAGGGTCGGGCCGAAGCGACCCCGGCTTGCCGTGGCGACGTCGAGCGCGGCGCCGCGCGCGCTGACGAGGACGGCGCGGCCGTCGAGATTCGCGAGACGCATGGATGTTCCTTCGTTCTACTAGCGGCCGATGGGCTGGAGGTGGTTTTCGGTTGATGCGAAGTGGTCGTGAGCGAGCCTCACGGTCGCGTCACGTCCTCGGAAGGGGTGGCTGAAACGGTGTTGCCCATTGTCGCGTGCGCGGCCGTCGGCAGGAGATCGGTCAGCCAGTCGGGCACCGCGCCCGCCGCCTCCAGCACGTGATCGCGGGAACGCTGCACCATGGTGCGCAGGGCCGGCAGGTCGACGCCGATGAGCCGGCCGCCGCGCTTGCGGACTTCGCCGCGGACGAGCACTGTGTCCACGTTCGAAGTGTCAGCGCTGGTCACGATGGTGCCGACGGGGTCGATCACCGGGAAGGTGTTGATGGCGTCCGCGCGGATCAGGATGATGTCGGCGTCCTTGCCCGGCGTCAGGGTTCCGATCCTGGCGTCCAGCCCGCAGGCCGCCGCACCCGCGATCGTGGCGAACCTGAGCACATCGTGATGGCTGAGCGACGGGGCGAACGCGACGTCGGGATCGGCGGCGAAATGGGTGATGCGGTCATGCGCGAGCGCGGTCCGCATCTGGGTGAACATGTCGCCGGGCACGGTCGTGGTGACGTCGATGCTCAGTGATGGAGTGAGACCGTGGGCGAGCAGACGGCCGATCGGCGGGAGGCCGTGTCCCATGACCATCTCCACGTAGGGCGCGATGGACGCCGACCCGCCGCTGTCGGCGATCATCGCCAGTTCGGCGTCGGTGGTCGTGTTCAGGTGGATGTAGGTCGTGTCCGAGCTGAGCAGCCCGGCCCTGAACAGCTCGTCGATGGCCTCGATATGCATGCCGGTGAAACGCATGCCGGCGTGCATCGAGATCCGGGCATCGAGGTCGCGAGCCAGCGTCCAGTCGTGTTCCACCACCTCAGGGCGGCAGACCCCGGGGCCGCGCAGGGCGAGCGCGAAGGTCAGCAGGTCGTCGTCGCCGGGGAAGTACTGGGACCGGACGCGCCGGGCGTCCTCCGGGTGGTTCCGGGCGCTGCCGATCCAGTATTCGGCCCCTGCCGGCGTGCCGTGCGCATAGACCGCCCGTATGCCGGAGTCCCGCAGGGCCTTGATTCCAGCGTCGGCGTGCTCCGGAGTGTTGTTGCAGTGTGACCAGTCGAGCAGCGTGGTGATACCGGCGTTGAGAGCCTCCAGGGCGCCCCAGAGGTTGCCCGCGTACACATCCTCCGGCCGGTAGACCGGCCCGTAGAGGCCAAGGACCGAACCGAGGTAGTCCTCCAGGGTGCAAGACGGCAGGACGCCGCGGAGGTTCGACTGCCACGTGTGACGGTGGCTGTCCACGAAGCCGGGCAGGACGATCATGCCCGTCGCGTCGATCACCTCCGCGTCCACGCCGTCGAGGTCATGGCCGATCGCGGTGATGATCCCGTTCTCGATCAGCACGTCGGCGCAGGGAAGGAGGCCGATGCGGTCGTCGAGCGAGACCACGAAGCCGCCGCGGATCAGGGAACGAGTGGCCATTGTCATGCTCCTTCGCATGTCACACGCAGCCTGCGGAGCCGCCCGCGGCGGCAGGTGGCGCGGCGGGCTATTCTCCATATTCTTTATGGAGATACTGCGCCCCGCGGATCTTGGGTGTCAAGAGCGCGGAACGGTAACCTTCATGGAGAATCGAGCGGGAGCGTTGGGCAGGTACACCGGCGGGAGCCGGCCGCTCGTCGTGCCGCCGCAGCTCAACCGGCAGCCCTTGCCACGGCTGACCGACCTCAGCGGGCAGGAGGCCTCATGCGTCAGTCGCGAGCCGAGATCGCCGCCGACTTCCTCATGGAAGTCGCGGGGCAGGCCCTGCCCGGGGAGCGCATCGGGTCCCGCGAGGAGTTGAGGTCGCAGTGCCAGGTGTCGGTGGGGACCTTCAACGAGGCGCTCCGCATCGCACAGTCCCGCGGTGTGATCACCGTGCGCCCCGGCCCAGGGGGAGGACTGTTCGCGGCGCAGCCGCCGCCCATGGTGCGCCTCGGTAACGCCGTGCTCGCTCTCGACACGGATCAGACCTCGGTCGCCGAGGCGATCCGAATCCGCAACGCCCTGGATCCGCTGCTCATCGAGGACGCCCTTTGGCACGCGTCGCCCGCGGACCTGGCCGCCATGCGCGGAATACTGCAGGACATGCGCCGGGCGGCGGATACGAGAGACGCGATGGCATTCATGCACGCCAACTGGCGACTGCACGCCGCGATTGCCGCCGTCAGCCCCCACCCGGTGCTTCGGTCGCTCTATACGAGCCTGCTCGACCTCATCGAATCGCACACGCTCAGCATCCTGCCCGATCAGGAGCAAGCGCTGCCGGACGTGTTCGCCCGCCGCCACGCGCTGCACGCGGCGCTCGTCGAGGCGATCGCCGCTCACGACCGCGAGCGGGCCATGAGTCTGATCGCCGAGCACGACACCGCCGATGCGTCCGCGAATGAACCCGCCACTCCTTGACGGCACCTCTAGGTGGCGCGGGCTTCAACGGATACGATTATCGAATGGCTTCCGAAATCTCGAAGACCCGGTCGATGCTCGTATACGAACGGCTGCGCAAGGACATCTTCGACGGGGTGCTGCCTCCCGGCACCCGTCTGCGTTCGGTCGAGCTCGCCGAGCGCTTCTCGGTGAGCCAGGCCGTCCTGCGTGAGGCGCTGACGCGGCTGGCCGAGCAGGGGCTCGCCGTCTCCGTGCCCCAGCAGGGTTTCCGCGTCCGGTCGGTGGACCTGGCCGACCTCGACGAGCTCACGGAGGCGAGGATCGACGTCGAAGGCCTGGTCCTGCGCCGCGCGATCGCCCGCGGCGACATCCGCTGGGAATCGTCGCTGATCGCCGCCCATCACACACTCGCCCACACGGCCGCCGTGACGGAAGCCGGAAAGGTCAACGAGGCCTGGGTCGCCGCTCATGAGGCGTTTCACCGCGGCATGCTGGAAGGGTGCGGGAACGCTCGGCTGCTCGCCGTCGTGACTTCACTGCGTGACGCGGCATCACTGTATCGGGTCTGGTCGCGAACGGTCGGCCATGACGACCAGCGCGACATCCGGCTCGAGCACCGTCAGCTGCTCGATGCCGTGCTCGCCCGGGACGAGCCCGCGGCGGTCCGGCTGCTCATGCAGCACATTCAACGCACCACCGATGCCCTGCGCGAGTCGCTCGCCCGGCCCGCGGAGGAAGCCACCGTCGCCGGGTAGGGCGCCCGTGCTCGAACGTAGCGCTCTCGCCGCAAGCCCTGTCGGCATAATTTCGAGAATCTCATTGACTCTCGCTATTGCTCCGGCCTAGGCTGGTCGTAGAACTCGTCTGGCGCACCATCCGGGGCAAGCTCGCGGCGCTGTGTTCGAGGCTCCGGATAGCCGTCGAGCCGAAAGTCACTCGCCCAGCTTGAGAAACGGGGCCCGCCCGACTCGCCGTAGCGCGGCACACGATTTCGACCTCGGAGTCCGCCGCGCGCCGGCACTCTCCGCTGTCGAAGGAGCAGGACGTATGACTACTAGTGCGACGAGCAGGCCCGAAGGCCATCTGACGCCCGCTCAGCGCAGGCAGTTCGTTCGTGACCACCGGACGGCCATCTTCGCCTACGGCAGGAAGGACGACGGGCCCGCGATGACCGCCCTGTACTACGTGATGGACGGCGACGACATCCTGATCACGACGATGCGCACCCGTGCGAAGGCCAAGGCCGTTCAGCGCAACCCGAAGGTGTCGCTGTGCGTCCTGGACGAGAACTGGCCGCCGACCTACATCACCGTGTTCTGCAATGCGGTCATCGACGCGACGGTCGAGGACAACTTGGATGCGGTCACCGATGTCGCGCTGCGGATCGGCGCGGTCATGGCCAACCGGAAGCTCGACGAGTCCGCCCGTGAGCACGCGGCGGCGTTGGTGACCAGGGAGGACAGGGTCATTGTGCGGCTGACTCCCTACGCGACCTTCATGACGCCGCCCCGCCACGCCGAGAACGAGACCGAATTCGCCAACCTGACCCACTGGACCAGCGCGAGCGTCCCGTGGGACGCCGAGTGAACACGGACGCCGCCGTGCTTCAGGCGCTTCCGCGCTGAACCGGGCACTCGTCCCGCGCCGAATCCACCCGTGGCCGCCCGGCCACGGGTGGATTCGGCGCCGGCTTGCGGCTCATCGAGAAGCGTGGGCCCCCGTCATGAGTTCAGCCAGGTCGTCGGGCGCGAGGAACGACGGCGGAGGCGGCGGGCCCCATGCGTACAGGGCGTTGGCCCCACCGAAGACGCCTGGTTCCCACAGTGCGTCATCGACTACGCAGTCGAGATCGGAGTAGTACTCCGAAAAGTTGCCCGCCGGGTCGCGCAGGTACCAGAAGAAGTTGGACCCGATGTAGTGCCTGCCGAGGCCCCAGACATGCCGGTCGGGATCCGCGGCCAGCATGGCCGAAGCGCCCCGGCCCACTTCGTCCACATCGTCGACCTGCCACGAGGTGTGGTGAAGGAAATTGAGCGGCGCCTGCTGCACCAGCACATTGTGATGATCGGTCGAGCACCGCATGAACGCGGCCAGGCCACGTACCTCGTCCGAGACCTTGAAGCCGAGCCCGTCGGTGAAGAACTTCTGCGTCGCGGACGCGTCTGTCGAGCCGATGACCACGTGGCCGAGCTTGCGCGGCCGGACCGCATCAGAGCGCAAGATGCCGGGCGCCCGCGTGTTCGGCCGGGCGACGGTCCCCGGCGAGTTGTAGGGAGGAGTGACGGAAGCCGTCTGCTCGATCCTGGGCGCGATGGCGACCGTGGCCCGGATCCCCGCGATCGGTTCGGCGGTGACGATGGAGGTGCCTTCGTCGGTGACGTCCAGCTCGAGTCTGCGCAGTTGCCTGACGATGCGGTCGAGGTCGTCGCGGTCGTCGACGCCCACACTCAGCGCGAGTAGCCGACGCTGCGGCGCGTGGGCGATTCGCAACTGCTCCCCGCCATCGGTGGTCGAAAGCACCCCGTCGCTCACAGAAGGGCGGGCGCCAGAGGCACTCAGGCCGAACTCCGCGTAGTACGCCAGGGTTTCGGCGACGTTCGGAACGCCGATCGTGATGCTGTTCATCCTGTGTAGAGCCATAAACGGCCTACCTCCTCAGGGCTCGTGGATGCCGGTTCCGAAGGCTTCCGACGCCTTCGGCCTCGTTACTGACAAAGGACGTGGTGTTCGCTGTCCGCCCTAGGCCTTCCTCTTCTGCGCGTCCAGCCGGCCGGCGGCGAGGCGGACGTAGAAATCGACCAGTTCGGGCCGGTCCACGGCGTCCAGGCTCAGTACCTCGTCCGGCGACGCGCCCTGCAGGATCCGCTTCAGCGGAACCTCGAGCTTCTTCCCGGTCCGCGTATGCGGCAGCGCCGTCACCTCGAAGAACTCGTCGGGCACGTGGCGCGGTGAGGCGCTTTCCCTGAGCCTTCGCCTGATCTCTGTGATGAGTTCCTCCGAGAGCGACGCGCCCGGAGCGAGCACGAGGAACATCGGCATCCAGTACTCCGCCTTCGGCAGTTCGACACCGAGCACCATCGCCTCGGTGACCTGAGGCATCGCCTCCACGACGGCGTACAGGTCCGCAGAGCCGATGCGCACACCCGCCCGATTGAGCGTGGCATCCGACCGGCCGTGGATGACGTACGTGCCGCGGCTGGTGTGCGTCAGCCAGTCGCCGTGCCGCCATACGCCCGGATACACGCCGAAGTAAGCGTCTTGATACCGAGCTCCGTCCGGATCGTTCCAGAAAGCGACCGGCATCGAGGGCATAGGCCTCGTGACGACGAGCTCTCCGACCTGATCCACCACCGGCCGGCCGGAGGAATCGAACGAGTCCACCGCCACTCCGAGCGCCGCCGCCGCGATCTCGCCGGGGTAGATCGGCATTCCCGGAGCCCAGCCGACGAATCCGGCGCATACATCGGTTCCGCCGCTGGTGGAGACGAGCGGAAGGCCTTCACCGACGTTCGCGGCGACCCACCCGTGCAGGTGCGGAGCGAGCGGCGAGCCGGTGACTCCGATCTGGGTGAGGCTGGACAGGTCATGGTCGCGTGCGGGGTGCAGGCCGGCGTTGACGGAATACTGCAGGTGCCCCGGACTCGTGCCGAAGGTCGTGACCCTCTCGGTCTCGACGATCTCCCACAACCGATCCATCGTGGGGTAGCCCGGACTGCCCTCGTACGTGACGACGCTCGCCCCGGTCAGCAAAGCCGACACGGACAGGTTCCACATCATCCAGTTCGTCGTGGTGTACCAGAAGAAGACGGAGCCGGGCTCCGCCGCGAGCTGCAGACTGAGCGCCGCCATGTGGGCGAGTAGGATCCCGCCGTGTCCGTGGACGATGCCCTTCGGCACACCGGTGGTGCCGGAGGAGAACAGCACCCACAGCGGGTGGTCGGCCGGCACCTGCTCCGTGGACTGCGGCCCGGCAGCGCCCGAGACGGCGGCATCCCATTCCAGGACCGGCCCGTCGACGCTCTCGGGGTCGAATTCGAGCCCGGCGCGGGACACCACGACGACCGGGACGCCGGCACCGAGCCGCTTCGCCAGTTGCGCCACCTCGTCCCGGCGGTCGTACACGGTGCCGTTGAACTGGTAGCCGGTGACGGCCACGAGCACGCTCGGCTCGAGTTGCGCGAACCGGTCCGCCGCCGCGGACACTCCGTAGTCCGGTCCGACGCCCGCCCAGACCGCACCCACCGCGGCCGTGCCCAGGAACGCGACGATCGGCTCGATGCTGTTCGTCAGGTATCCGACGACCCGGTCGCCGGGCCGGACCCCGATTCCGCGCAGCGTCGCCGCGAAGCCGGACACGGCCGCGGCCAGACCGTCCCAGGACAGCTCCCTTCGGGTGCCGTCCTCGGCGATGGAGACGACGGCGGGTCCGGGACGTCCGGCGTGCCTGAGTACTTGATCGGCGTAGTTGAGCCGCGCGCCGACGAGCCATTGCGCGCCCGGCATGTCGCTCGACCCGAGAACCCGCTCGAACGGCGTCGAGGCGCGCACATCGAAGTAGTCCCAGACGGCTCGCCAGAAGTCCTCCTGCTCGTCCACGGACCACTGCCACAGCGCGGGATAGTCCGGCAGCGGCCGCCCGGTCCGCTCGCTCGCCCAGGCTGCGAACCGCCCGACGAGAGCGGAGTCGAATTCCTCCTTGCTGAACGGCTTCCTGTCGATGTTCCCCGTCACGCTCGTCCGCCCTCTTCCGGCCCGGACGGCATCCGCCGAGCTCCGTCCACCGGGCACGGTGCAGCGCCGACAACCGCGATGTCAAAGGTCTCCACAGCTGAAGTAGACATCCCAGCGACTCGACATGTCAAGATTATTTCGAGATTCTCGGCTCTAAGCGAATGTTGTGCACAATGTCGGTAGGAGGGGCGACACGCCGCGAGGGCCGGCGTCCCGGTCCTCGCGGCGGAGGCTTCAGCCGGTGATCGATCCCTCCGGCGGGATCGTGCCGGGTCCGTCGACCGAGCAGGCGAGTGCGGCCGGGGTGCTCGGCTGTGCCACGCCCCCATGCTCCCGTGCGCGTGTGGTGCGCCGGTCTCGGCGACCCGTGGTCAACTCACGTTCGGAAGGCCGAGGAGTTGGGCGCCGATCGTTTCGACGGCCCCTGGGATGGACGGGTTGCGCTGGAGGCGACGTGTGCGTGCAGTGTCGTTGGCAACGGAAAGCACAGCGTGCACCCGGATGCGAGCGGCGACGGGGTCGAGGCTTGGCTGAACGAGTTGGAGTAGGTGCGCCCACTCGCTGACATGTTCGTGCTGTGCGCGTCGGATCGCGTGCAGCTCGTCCTCCGGCAGGTTGTCGAGGTCGGTGATGAGCAGCCCGAAGAGCTCGGGGTGGCTGTGGCTGAGTCTGATGTAGGAGCGCAGGAGCCGGCGCAATGCGTCGGCGGGGCTGGCTGCTTGCCGATAGGCGCTGGCCACTTCAGCGGCGAGTACGGCTGCCCCGCGCCGCAGTGCGGTGGTGAGCAGTTCGAGTTTGGTGGACCAGTGGTTGTAGATGCTCGGTCCGGCGATTCCGACCGCGCCGGCGATCTCCTCGATTCCCACCTCGGCGTAGCCGCGTGCGGCGAACATGCCTATGGCCTGCGCGAGCAGTTCTTCGCGGCGGGAGACGGGGGTGAGTATCGGGCTACTCCCGGGGTCAGGAAGCATCACGGTGACTTGGATGGCGGACAGGTCGGCGGACAAAACGGTGGCTGCGAGTTCGGCGAGTGACTGCTCGAACGTCGGGCGGGGGATCTCGAGGTGGTGGAACGAGGGGCTGGAGAACACCGCGATGATCGATGTCGCGACCAGGTCGGCACCGGCATCGTGGAGATCGGGCCGAACGGCGTGCACGTAGCTCTTCAGCCTTCGGCGGATCTCCTGGACGACGACTTCGAGGGGTCGACGTGCCGCGGGATCGAGATTGCGTGCCTCGCGTTGCCACAGCAGGGCCAGGTTGCGCTGGTCAAGGGCGCAGGCGGCGAGCCTGGCCGCTGCGGTGACCGGGTCGGCGGGATTCAAAGCTCTGGTGAGTTCGTGCACCGGATCCAGCCCGGACGCGAGAACGGTGGCGAGAATCTCCTGTTTGCCGGTGAAGTGCCGGTAAAGTGCGGAAGAGGTGATGCCCACCGCCTCGGCCAGCTCGCTCATCGCGACCTTTGAGTACCCACGCTTGACGAACAGTTCGGCCGCAGCGGAGAGGACCAGCTCGCGCCGGTTGCGGGGGCGGGTGCCGCGAGGTGCCGGCGTGAGCTGGGGCATCGAGTCCTCCGTGTTCGGATCAGCCGATTTCCAGGGAGCGGCCGACGATCTCCTTCATGATCTCGGTCGAGCCTCCGTAGATCCGGGAGACCCGCGAGTCGATCCAGGCCCTGGCGATCGGGTATTCGAGCATATAGCCGTATCCGCCGTGCAGTTGGACGCACGCGTCTATTGCGCGGCCCTGGAGCTCGGTCGTCCACCACTTCGCTTTGGCTGCATCGACTGAGCTGAGGGCGCCGACGTTGAGTTCGAGGACACACCGGTCGAGGTATTGCTGGGCGATGTCGATCTCGGTGACGAGTTCGGCGAGCACGAACCGTGTGTGTTGGAGGGCGCCGATCGGTTTTCCGAACGCGGTGCGCTCACGGACATAGCAGATTGTGTCTCGTACCGCGGTGGCGGCCTGCGCGAGCCCGGCCACCGCAAGCGAGAGCCGTTCTTTGGGTAGGTTGCGGGTCAGCGCATAGAAGCCCTCGCCTTCTACGCCCAGCAAGTTCTCGGCGGGCACACGTACGTCGGTGAAGGAGAGTTCGGCGGTGTCCTGGGCGTGCAGACCGACCTTGTCAAGGTTGCGACCTCGCTCGAAGCCCGGCATGCCGCGTTCGAGCACCAGCAGGCTCAAGCCCTTGTGCGGGTGCTCGCCGGTGCGTACTGCAGTGATCACCACGTCGGCGTTGACGCCGTTGGTGATGAACGTCTTGGTTCCGTTGACGATGTAACTCTCGCCGTCGCGCACGGCGGACGTGCGGATGCCTGCCAAGTCCGATCCGGCGCCGGGTTCCGTCATGGCGATGGCGGTGATCAGCGTGCCTTCACCGATGCCGGGCAGCCAGCGCTGTTTCTGTTCGTCGCGGGCCAGGCTGAGGAAGTAGGGCAGGCAGACGTCGGCCTGCAGGGTCAGACCGAGAGCGGCGGGGGCGATTCCGGCTGCGGCGGCTTCCTCGGCGAAGACGACATTGAACCGGAAGTCGGAGATTCCGGCACCGCCGTACTGCTCGGGCACGGCGGCGAACAGGCCGAGTCGCCCGGCTGCGGCGAAGAGGTCACGCGGCGTGATCCCCGCGCGCTCCCACGTCGGATAGTGCGGGGTCATCTCCTTGGCGATGAAGGCCTGCACACTGTCGCGGAATGCTTCATGTTCGGGCTCGAAGAGCGTTCGTCGCATGGGTGGTCTCCGGGACTCAGAAGGAGAAGCCGCCGCCGCAGACGAGAGTCTGGGCACTGACGTAGTCGGATTCGGGGGTGCAGAGGAGGTAGACGGCGCCTGCGGCCTCGGCGGGCGTGCCGGCGCGCCCGAGCGGGATCATCTGTTCCATCGTGGCGAGCAGCTGCGGGTTGACCCCGACCTTGATCTCGTGGCCGCTGACCTCGATGGTCGCCTGCCCGTCGGCAGGTGTCTGGGTGAGACGGGTGTTGATCAACCCGAACGCGACGGTGTTGACCGTTACGTTGTATCGTCCCCATTCCTTGGCCAGCGTCTTGGTCAGGCCGGTGATGCCGGCCTTGGCGGCGGCGTAGTTGGCCTGGCCCGGGTTGCCGTCGAGGCCTGCGATCGAGGAGATGTTCACGACCTTGCGGCAGGGGATCGGCGCGCCGGCGGCGGCGGCTTGCTTGACGAGCCCGGAGATGATCGGCTGTGCGGCGCGCAGCAGGCGGAAGGGGGCCTTGAGGTGCACGTCGAGGATGGCGTCCCACTGCTCGTCGGTCATCTTCTGGATCACCGAATCCCAGGTGTAGCCGGCATTGTTGATGATGATGTCGAGGCCGCCGAAGCGCTCCACGGCAGTGCGGGTGAAGTGGTCCGCGAAGCCGGGGTCGGTGACGTTGCCCGGGCAGGCGATGGCCTGGCCGCCGGCCTTCTCGATCGCGGTGACGGTGTCCTCGGCCGGTTGCTCGTCGAGGTCGTTGACCACGACCGCGGCGCCGTCCGCGGCGAGCTTGAGGGCTATCTCGGCGCCGATTCCACGGCCGGAGCCGGTGACGATGGCGACCTTGCCGTTGAGTTTTCCCATGTCCTTGAGTGCCTTTCAGATCAGGTCGACGACGGCGTCGCCGGCGAGGGTGACGGTGCCGTCGGGAAGGGTGACGTGCAGTTCGATGGTGGCCCGGGTGCCGGTGATCGAGGTGATCCGGCCGGTGCATGTCGGTTCGGCGCCGACCGGGGTGATCGCGGTGAACCGCACGTGCCAGGAGCGAAGGCGCTGCTGGGGCACCCAGCTGGTGAGCAGCCTGCCGAGATAGGCCATGGACAGCATCCCCTGGGCGAACACGTCGTCGACTCCGGCTGAGCGGGCCGCGTCGAGGTCGATGTGAATCGGGTTGTGGTCGCCCGAGGCGCCTGCGAACAGGGCGAGTGTCGCCCGGGAGATCGGGTCTATGACCAGCGGCGGCAGTATGTCGCCGACCTTGACGGAGCTGATGTCGGTCATCGCCCGGCCTCCGGGTTGCGTACGATGATCAGGCTGACGGCCTCGGCGACCAGTTCGGTCGCGCGCGTCACGACACTCTTCCTGGTCAGCAGTTCGAGCGCGCCGGCCTTCTTGACGGCCACGTCCACCAGGCACGATTGCACGGTCAGTACGTCCCCTGCGTAAGCCATCGCGTGGTAGGTGAACGACTGCTCGCCGTGCAGGACGCGATCCAGGTCGATGCTTAGATCCGCCATCCAGCGGAAGGGATCGGGGCGTTCGAGGTCGAGGCTGAAGTAGAAGCTCGGCGGTACCGGGAGATCGCGGTGGCCGGCGGCCTTCGCGGCGCCCGGATCGGAGTAGACCGGGTCGGTCTGCCCGGTGGCCTTGGCGAACAACGCGAGCCTGCCGCGTTCCACGGTCACCTCCAGCGGCTCGAACCGGTAGGCCAGCGCGGCGCTGACATCGACGGGCATTGTTCAGCCGACTTTCTCGTAGAGCGTGACGACGGCGGCGCCGCCGAGGCCGATGTTGTGCTGCAAGGCGAGCCTGGCGCCCTCGACCTGCCGGGCTCCGGCCTGGCCGCGCAGTTGCCAGACCAGCTCGGCACACTGCGCGAGCCCGGTGGCCCCGAGGGGATGGCCCTTGGACAGCAGCCCCCCGGACGGGTTGGTCACCACGCGCCCGCCGTAGGTGTTGTCACCGTCCCTGATGAACTTCTCGGCGGTTCCCTCGGGTGTGAGTCCGAGCGCCTCGTAACTGATCAGCTCGTTCGTGGTGAAACAGTCGTGCAGTTCGACAACCGGGATCTCGAGCGGATCGACCCCCGCCTGCTCGTAGACCTGCAGCGCCGCTGAAGCGGTCATCTCGTAGCCGACAAGCCGCATCAGGTCTCCATCGAACGAATCCGGGGTGTCGGTGGTCATCGCCTGCGCCGTGATGGCCACGTCCGTGCGCAGACTGTGCGCACGGGCGAACTCCTCACTGACCACAAGTGCCGCTGCGGCTCCGCACGTGGGCGGGCAGCACTGCAGACGGGTGAGCGGTCCGAACACCGATGGTGAGGCAAGGACCTCTTCGAGGCTGACCGGCGTGGTGAACACCGCGTAGGGGTTGGCCGCGGCGTGTCTGCGCGATTTGACCGAGATATGCGCGAAGACGGCCGGATCCAGATCGTACTTCTCGCAATAGGCCGCGCCCGCTCCGCCGAAGTAACGCGGTGCGAGCGGAACAGCGCCGACCTCGCCTTGTACCCGGTCTACGACCTCGTCGAATCGCGTGAACGGGCTCGGCCGATCCCCCCAGTGCTCCTTGAGGGCGCCGCGCTGCATCTGCTCAAACCCGAACGCGAGCACGCAGTCGGCCGCTCCCGAGGCCACCGCCTGCCGGGCCAGGAAAAGAGCCGACGACCCGGTGGAGCAGTTGTTGTTCACGTTGATGACCGGCACGCCGGTCAAACCGACCCGGTAGAGCACGTTCTGGCCGCTGGTCGAATCGCCGTACACATAGCCGGCATACGCCTGCTCCACGGCGGCCAGGCCGAGCCCGGCATCGGCCAGCGCCGCCCGCACCGCGGCCTCACCCAGCACGTCATAGCTCGCGCTCTTACTCGGGGTGGAGAACGGCACCATGCCGACCCCCGCCACGAACGCTCTCTCCGCCATCCTGGCTCCCTTACTAGTGGATAGTTACTTAGTACACCGTCTGTGCTTGACAGGCAAGATGGAAGGGTGGACTGTGTTCGTCGACACACTAGCAACCATTCACAAGAGGAGCGTTGCATGTACCTGACCCAAGGCCTGCACCGCGCCGTCCAGCAGCAGCCGGACGAGATAATGACCGTCTTCGGCGAGCGTCGGCGCACCTTTCGAGAGGTCGCCGATCGGGTGGCCAGGCTGGCAGGAGCGCTTCGGCAACTCGGCGTTCGCGACGGCGACCGGGTGGCGATGCTCGCGCTCAACTCCGACCGGTACAACGAGTACCTTTTCGCCGTCCCATGGGCCGGTGCGGTGCTCAACCCCGTCAATACCCGGTGGAGCGTGGCGGAGATCAGCTACTCGCTGCGCGACTCCGGCACCCGGGTCCTGCTGGTCGACGACGCGTTCGCGCCGATGGTGTCTGAGCTGCGCGAGGCCTGTCCCGAACTGGCCGCTGTGGTCCATGCGGGCGATGACCCCGCGCCGGACGGCGCTCTCGGCTACGAGGATCTGATCTCCTCGGCCAGCGCCGCGCAAGACGCGTTCCGCGGTGGTCGCGACCTGGCGGGGCTGTTCTACACCGGCGGAACCACGGGTTCTCCCCGGGGCGTCATGCTCTCGCACGACAACCTCGTCGTCTCCTGGCTCGGCTCGGCTGCCTCCGGCGTCCTGGTGCCGCCCGGGGCGCGCACCTTGCACGTCGCGCCCATGTTCCACCTCGCCGACCTGGCCGCTTGGGGCGCAACCGTGCTCATCGGCGGTAGCCACGTGATGCTCCCGGCGTTCGATCCCGTCGCCGTGTTCTCAGCGATCGCGAAGCATCGCGTCTCCCTTGCGCTACTCGTCCCGACGATGATTCAGCTCCTGGTCGACCACCCTGCGATCACCGACTACGACCTGACCAGCTTGCGCGCCGTGCTCTACGGGGCCTCCCCGATCCCACAGTCCGTCCTGGAGCGAGCGATGAGGGTGCTGCCTGCGGCAGCCTTCACTCAGGCGTACGGAATGACTGAGCTCTCGCCGGTCGCGACGCTGCTAAGCCCTGTCGATCACAAAAGCGCTGACCTGCTGGCGTCGGCGGGCCGGGCCGCGCCGCACGCCGAGGTCCGTGTCGTCGATATGCGCGATGCCGAGGTGCCCACCGGGACGGTGGGGGAGATCGTGGTCAGGGGCGGTCACGTCATGCTCGGATACTGGAACAGGCCCGAGGAAACCGCGGCCGCCGTCCGCGGCGGCTGGATGCACACCGGTGACGTCGGCTACCTCGACGAACACGGCTACCTCTACGTTGTCGATCGACTCAAAGACATGATCATCAGCGGTGGCGAGAACGTCTACTCCGCCGAGGTCGAAAACGCCGTCGCCTCTCACCCCGCTGTGGCCCAATGCGCCGTCATCGGCGCTCCCGACGCCGACTGGGGCGAACGCGTGCACGCGGTCATCGTCCGCAGACAGAACACCAGCATGACCATCGATGAGCTACGCAGCCACGTCAAAGCGCGGATCGCGGGCTACAAGGCCCCGCGCAGCCTTGAGTTCGTCGACGAACTCCCGGTCTCCAGCACCGGCAAGATCCTCAAGCGGGAGTTGCGCGACAGGCTCCGAGACGGCGGGACAAGCTCCACCGCGACAAGCGAAGGAGCGTCAGTCGCTCGGGGCCGGGAGCGGTGACGAGAGTCCGTGCACATCGACGAACGCCCGGTCGAGCAGGAGACGCAAACCGGGGGACGGGTCCTCGATCCAGGAATTGAATGCTTGGCCAAACGCGATCATGCCGACCTGCCCGGCGAGCGTCGCCACGCGTTCGGGGACCCCGCGCCGGCTCAACGCGGCGGCCAAGTCTCTCGAGAGGGACTCCGCCTTGCTCAGCTCGCGTTCCCGCAACGCGGGTGTAGCGGCGATGACCGCCTGGCGAGGTTCGGAGAACGACCGGCTTTCCTCCAGCATCCCCACCACGCCGTGGAAGGCGAAAAGCAGGGTCTGCAAGGGGTTGAGGATGCCGGGGGCTTGGGCGACAGCGCGCGTCAGGGCCCCGCCCAGCGCTTCCTCACCGTCGAAGAGCACGTCTCGCTTGTCGGAGAAGTGCCGGAAGAACGTGCGCTCGGTGACGCCGGCCCGCGCGGCGATGTCGGCCGCCGTCGTGCGGTCGAACCCATGCTCCAGATAGAGATCCACAGCTGCCTGCTGGAGGCGCTGCCGCGCTTGGTCGCCGTTGCGGGACATGGCTGAACGGTACCCGCTTCGGCGATCACCAAGCCAGTAAATGTCACTGACTGACGAACCTGGTACCGCCTCGCCTTCTGCCGCCGTGGCCGTCCGAAGCCGGTTCCAGCCCCCGCGCCCCTCGGCCGAGCAATCCCCCAACGCATGCCCGCCGGGCGAAACGGTCGTCACAAAATAGCTTTGACCTGGTTATATCCAAGCTTGCCAGCTCCCGCGACGCGAGCTTCGGCGTGCACCGGCGCCCAGGCCGATCGGCAGATCGACCGGCCAGGGACGCGCCGGCGCGCGACAAGCCTGGATCGAGTGATAAAGTCTGTAACTGACGTATTCCGACGACGTCGGGATAACGGTGCTTCATCGACAACCCCGGAAGGTCTACTCGTCATGACCGAATCAAAGAACCTCTTCCGCGCGGGGAACGGCGAGCCTCTCGTCCTGATCCATCCCGCTGAGGCGTCGTGGCATGCGTGGCGGCCCGTACTGGAGCCGCTGACGAGGCAGTACGAGGTGCACGCGGTCACGCTCCCCGGCCATCTCGATGCCGCTCCGCTCGCCGGCCCGGTATCGATCGACACGTTCGCCGACGCCGTCGAGGCCTACCTGGATCAGGCCGGACTGGCCACTGCGCATTTCGCCGGAAACTCGCTCGGCGGGATCCTCGCGGTCGAGATGGTCCGGCGGGGACGGGCCCGCTCGGCCGTCAGTTTCTCCGGCCCCTCAGCCGCGGTGGACGATCGCGCCCTGACGCGGCTGTACAGGCAGTTCCAGATCGGCGCCCTACTCGGCCGGATCCCGGGGCTCGCCCGACTCGGAGGGCGTACCCCGGCCTCGCGACGACGGTTCCTCTCCAGCATCATGGTGCACGGCGAGCGGATGACCTCCGCCGAATACGCCCAGTTCCTGGCCGCGGGCCGGGCGGCGAACGTCGCGACAGAACTGGTCCGCGACTTCCGCCGAGGTCCATCGCCGGCGCCCTTTCACACGGACCTGCCCGTCACCATCGCGTGGGGCAGCGAGGACCGCGTAGTGCCTCTCGAATCGTTCGGGCGCCCCTCGCACGCACTCGTCAACGGCTCGAAGCTCAGTCTCATCGACGGGGCGGGCCACATCCCGATGTGGGACAACCCCTCGGCGGTCGTCCAGACGATCCAGAAGGCCACAGCTCAGGCTGTCGGGATCGCGTAACGAGACGCGCCGAGCGTCTCCCGGTTTGTCGCCGAGCAGGTTCTGCCTGCCGCCCGGAGTATCGGAGCGGGGTGCGTTCGGCGACGCCGGCCCGCTCGCTCGGGCGGCCCGGGCGGCGGTCGCCTCCTCGCACCCCTGCTCGATGGACAGGCGCGGCAGCCGTGGGCTTGCTCGTCAGCGGCGTGTTCCCAGATTCATCTCAGCATGCCGGGCGCGTGTCGCCAACGTGGCGCTCACCGCGAGCCTGGCAGTGAACGTCAAATTCCTCCACGTCTACAGAAGCACACATAGGAGAGCATCGTGTCTGCACCTGCAGCTCTGATCACCGGTGGAACCAGCGGAATCGGCAAGGCGACCGCTGAGCTGCTCCACTCCCGCGGCTACCGCGTCCTGGTCACCGGCGCCACGAACCGCTCCGACACCGGGTTGCCCGATGACGTCGAGGCCGTGCGGGCCGACGCGCGGTCCCTGACGGATATCGCGCATGCGATCGATCGGGCACGGCAACTGTTCGGCTCCCTCGACGCCCTCTTCCTCAACGCGGGGATCTCTCGTCCCGGCCCGATCGAGTCGATCGACGAAGATGCCTTCGACGCCCTGTTCGACACGAATGTCAAAGGCAACTTCTTCACCCTGCAAGCTGCTCTCCCGCTCCTGAACGACGGTGCGTCAGTCGTTCTCACCGTGGGCGCCGGTGAAGGTCTTGGTTCCGCCATGACGGCGGCAAAAGGCGCGTTACTCCCGCTTATGCGCTCCCTTGCTCTCGAACTCGCCCCGCGCCGCATCCGCGTCAATGCAATCAGCCCCGGATTGGTCGACACCCCCGCGTACAGCAAGATCGGCGTCTCCAAGGAGATGATCGAGTCCTGGGGCCGGGACGTGCCCCTCGGTCGAGTTGGCACTCCGGCCGACATTGCCGCAGCCGTGGCGTTCCTCGTCTCCGACGCAGCGGGTTACATCACCGGCCAGAACCTCACTGTTTCGGGAGGGCTCGGCGTCCACGCCCGCCCGTGATATGCCGACTCGTCGGGCTGCCCAAGCGAACGGGTGTCGCCGGGGGAGACAGGACTGGGACGGCCTCCGATCCCGCCGGCCTCGAGGCGAGTCCACCCCGTAGCAACGTCAGGGGTCTCGTTGCCCCAGATGCGTGCCGCCGCATGATCCACGGCTATGCGCTGCGGCCGCGGTACTTCGCGCACTGGACCTGGCTTCCACCGCCAGGCGCGGTGACCAGAACGACAAGAGCCGTTTTGGTCGGGCGGGCTCGGAGAGTGAAGCCTGATACGGCGCCGACGGCGGATTTTGAGCCGAGAGGTCTGCGTACGGTCCCGCGGGAGCCCAGGGGTGAAATCCCCCTGGGCACGGCCCTCGGCGTCAATGCTCGCAGCAGCTGCACTGTACCGTACTCCGGCCACGTCATGGACCGAACGTCCCGCCTCTGCCACAGACCGACGCTCCAGCTACGGCGCACTTGTCGAGCACGAACTGGAACTGCGCAGAGTCGATAGCTTCGCACGCCAGCGCGCACAGCGCAGCGATCATTACTGCATGGCACAGTGGTCAGGAAGCCTGCCCTATCTCCTGCCCCGTCGCCAGCACATCACCAGCTTCCGCCGTGATGTCGTCCTCGCGCTTGAACAGGATTCTCATGTGGTCCCTGGTGCCATCATGCTGGATCTGAAGACGGTGGCGACCCGGCCCTTTAAATCCGCCGAGGTAACGCAGCTTGCTCATCATGGTTCCGCTCTCTGTTGAACGCGTCGCCGGCGTATAGAACCGAACGACGGTTATCGTTGCGCCTCTTCCCGTGGGCATGAGGCATACATCTCCAGCCTGCTTGCATCAACGCGGCGATTCTCGGGGCAGATTCCCTGTCGCGATGTGTTGCGCGCCACTTTGCCGGCCGCGGACGGCACAGTGGGTACTTGAGACGCGATCAGGCCCACCAGGCCCCACGCCGCACTCATCGGGGCTGGCGAACGGGCACCGGCACGGCACCGGTCCGGGTTCGCTGCGAAACGGGAGGCCGAGCACTTCGCGGACGGGCGCGAGGTGGCAGAGCGTGCGGCGGCCGGGGTTCCCGTCGAGGAGCACGAGACGGCCGAGCCGGAAACGGCACAGGAGCATGCGGTCACTGTCGGGGCGTGGTGGGACTCGTGGATCCCGGCGCGGCCTCCCCGCCTGCTACTCCGCTGCCGGCATCCCGCCGCTAGCCTGAGTGTGTGAATGAGGATCCTGAGTCGGCGGCGCGGGTGCGGTACGAGCGGGACGGGCACGTCGCGCGCGTGACGCTCGACCGGCCCGCCGTCCTGAACGCGATGGACCTGCGGATGCACGCCGAACTCGCCGAGGCGTGGGATGAGGCGGAGCGGGACGACGCGGTCCGGCTGGTCGTCCTCGCGGGCGCGGGGGAGCGGGCGTTCTCGGTCGGGCAGGACCTGAAGGAGCGAGCCGGACTCGACCGAGAGGGCGCGACGGCGACGAGTTTCGGCTCGCGCGGATTGCCCGGCTGGCCACGGCTGACCGAGCGCTTCGCGTTCTCCAAGCCGGTGCTCGCGCGGGTGCAGGGCTACGCCCTCGGCGGCGGGTTCGAACTCGTGCTCGCGTGCGACCTCGTCGTCGCCGCGGAGAGTGCCGTGTTCGCGCTTCCCGAGGTCGGGCTCGGGTTGATACCGGGCGCGGGCGGGGCGTTCCGGCTCGCGCGCCAGCTCCCGCTCAAGGTGGCGATGGGATACCTGCTGACGGGGCGTCGGATGACGGCGGGCGAGGCGCTCCGTTTCGGCCTGGTCAACGAGGTCGTGCCGGATGCGGAGCTGGACGAGTGCGTGGAGCGGTGGATCACGGATCTGCTGCGCGGCGCCCCGCTCTCACAGCGTGCGCTGAAGGAGGCCGTGTCGCGCTCGGTGGACATGCCACTCGAGGACGCGTTCACGGCCTCCTACCGCTGGGAGGACGCGCGCCGGGCCAGCGAGGACGCGAAGGAGGGGCCGCGCGCCTTCGCGGAGGGGAGAAAGCCGGCCTGGCGCGGCGAGTGACGAAGCGTCACGCGGTGGGCTCGGGCTCCCGCCGCTTCGCCCGCCGCGAGTCGCGCAGGATCGAGAGGTTTCCGTTCTTCATCACGCCCACCCGCTGAGCCCGCTTGGCCACGGAGCTGTCGTGCGTGATGAGGATCACCGTCAGACCGCGCTCCAGCCACAGCTTCTCGAGCAGGTTGACGATGTCGTCCCGGGTCTCCTCGTCCAGGTTGCCGGTGGGCTCGTCGGCCAGCAGAACCTTCGGTTCCTTGACGATCGCGCGGGCGATCGCGACCCGCTGCTGCTGGCCGCCGGACAGCTCGGTGGGAACGTGGCGCATCCGGTCCGCGAGGCCGACCGATTCGAGCGCCGCGGCGACCCGCCGTCGCCGCTCGGGTCCGCGCACGCCCATCGGGACCAGCGCGGCCTCCACGTTCTCGGCGGCCGAGAGCGTCGGCACCAGATTGAAGGTCTGGAACACGTAGCCGAAGGACTCGCTGCGCACGCGGACGAGCTGATTCTCCTTCAGGTTCGACAGGTCACGGCCGTTGAGGGAGATGCTGCCCGAACTCGGGCGGTCGAGGCCGCCGAGCAGGTGCAGCAGCGTGGACTTGCCGTGGCCGGTGCGGCCCTGCACGGCGAGCCATTCGCCGTCCTCGATCGTCAGCGTCAGGTCGCGTACGGCGCTGACCGTGCGCCGGCCCTTCTGGTAGTTCCGCGTGACGTGGCTGAGCTCGTACATGGTCTGGGCTCCTTAGGTCTTCGAGAGGGCTCAGGCGACCCGGGCCAACGCGTCGGCGGGCCGCAGTCGGGCGATCCGCCAGCTGCCGATCGAGCCGGCGAGCAGTGCGCCGATCACCGCGAGGACGACGGCGAGCAGGATGGCGTCGAGCGTGACGGGCGCGGACATCGTGATCGGCACGGTCCGGGTGATCGTCGGGTCGTAGGAGGTGGAGCCGCTCGGAGTGGCCGAGGTCAGGTGCTGGCCGGTCGCGGTCACGACCGTCGCCGTCAGCTTCGGCGCGACCGCTTCGATCGCGGCCGATCCGGCGAATCCGACGCCGACCCCGAGCAGTCCGCCGATCACCCCCACGACCAACGACTCGCCCATCACCTGCGCGATGACCCGGCGGCTGCGCCAGCCGAGCGCCTTGAGCGTGCCGAACTCGCGAACCCGCCGGGTGACCGCCGCGATGGTCAGCAGGCTCGCCACCGCGAACGCCGTGAGCAGCACGAGGATCGCGAGCCAGCGGCCGAGGCTCTTGGTGAGCCGGGTGGTGTTGGCCAGCGAGCCGGTGACCTCGTTCGCCAGGCTGGACGGGCTGGTCACCGTCGCGGAGGGCAGCAGCTTGTTGATCTCCGCCTGCACGGTCGGGATGTCGGCCGCGCTCACCGCCGCGACGTACACCGAGTTGACCTCGCCGGTGAGCTTCTTGCCCTGGCTGGTGGCCAGCGCCTGAGCGCGAGCCAGCGGGATGTAGACGTCGGGCGGCTGGCTGCCCTGCGGCTGCGTGATCAGGCCGATGATCGTGAAGGGGATCTTCGCGACGGTGACCGTCGAACCGACTTCGAGGCTGTGCGCGGCGGCGTAGTTCGCGTCGACCTCGGCCACGTTCGACGACGCGTCACCCGCGGCGAAGCTCCGTCCGGTGGAGACCTTGCCGTCGGTGTACGGGCCGAGCGTCGAATGCGTGAAATCCACGCCGTCCACGTAGAACGAGGTCGAGGTGGGCAGCGCGCCGCCCGTCGCGACCGAGGCCGGAACGGTCATCTGCTGGTCGGTGAGCACGAGCCCGCCCCCGGCGGTCTGGACCTTGCCCAGCTTCGCGATCTCGGCGATCGTCGAGTACGGCAGCGGGCCGTAACTTAGGCCATTGAGATTGTCGATCGTCTGCGCGCCGCTGCTGCACTTGCCGTTGTCGCACACCTGGGCGCCGGTCGGGGTCATGGTGATGCGAAAGCCGTTGTTGTTGCTCGCGGTGAACGGTGGCGGAGACTTGGTGACGGTCAGGTCGGTGCCGATGCCGTAGAGGCCCTGCAGCACGTTGCCCTGCGCCTGCTGCATCCCCGAGGAGACGGCCATCACCGTGACCACGAGCCCGACGCCGAGCGCGAGCCCGAGCATGATGAACACCGACTGCCGCATGCGGCGCCGCAACTCGCGCCGGAGGTAGGTGACGAAGAACATGCCAAGAGATGTACGGGCTCGCCGGTTGCGCGGCGGTTACGCCGCCGGCCGATGCCTCGTGCGTCGTGGGACCTCACCCGAACGGCCCCGCTGCAACCGCGATGCAACCGGCCTGCGGGCACGGTAGCGGCCATGGCGAACAAGCAAACTGCTGGCTCAAGCGGCTACCGGCCGCCGAAGAGCAACGCGCCGCTGATGGCGGTGGCGGTGGTCGCGGTGGCCGCGGCGATCGGACTTCTGTTGATCCTGCTCTTCGCGAACAACTCCCCGTCCAGTGCGGCCAGCTCGGGCCCGACGAACGGCGACGCGGCCCCCACCCAGACGTACGCGGGCGGCGGCAGCGGCGGCGGCGGCACACTGGCCGCGCTGCCCCCGCTCAGCGGTAACGGCGGCGGCCTGATGTACATGCTCAACGGCAAGGTCGCCGCGATCAGCAGTACCTCGATCACGCTGGCGGGCAACGGGCCGAGCGTCACCGCGGCGATCAACAGCTCGACCCGGTTCTCCGGCGACATCACCAGCGCCAGCGGCATCAAGGTGGGCGACCAGGTCACCGCGCAGGTGGGCGGCCAGAGCTCGTCCAGCCTGGTGGCCTCGGCGATTCAGGACCCCGGAACCGGACCGTGACGGGTAGCCTGGCACCATGAGGGTCTTGATCATCGAGGACGACTCGGAGCTCGCCGAGGCGATCGCGCTGGGCCTGCGGCAGGAGGTGTTCGCCGCGGACGTGGCACTGGACGGCGAGCGCGGCCTGGAGAGCGCCCTCGACAACGACTACGACGTGATCGTGCTGGACCGGGACCTGCCGGCACTGCACGGCGACGTGGTCTGCGCGCAGCTGGTCACGGAGGGCTGCCGGAGCAGGATCCTGATGCTGACCGCGGCGGCCGACATCGGGGACCGGGTGGACGGCCTCGCGCTCGGCGCGGACGACTACCTGCCGAAGCCCTTCGCGTTCGCCGAGCTTGTGGCCCGCATCAGGGCCCTGGCTCGGCGGGCGCAGCCGGCCATCCCGCCGGTGCTCCGGCACGCCGACCTGGAGCTCGATCCGGGTCGGCGCACGGCGGCGCGGGCCGGCCGCGCGCTCGACCTCGGCCCGAAGGAGTTCGGCGTGCTGGAACTGCTGTTGGCGGCGGGCGGCCGGGTGGTCTCGGCCGAGGAGCTGCTCGAGCGGGTCTGGGACGAGATGGCCGACCCGTTCTCCACGGCGGTGAAAGTCACTATCAGCAGGCTGCGACGCAAGCTCGGCGAGCCCTCGCTGATCGAGACTGTTCCGCAGGCCGGATACCGGATCTGAGCTTCCCCATGAGCTCCTCGCGGCCCCGCAACACCATCCGCCTGCGCCTGACGCTGCTGTACGCGGCCTTGTTCCTGTTCTCCGGGGCGGTGCTGGTGACGATCATCTACACGCTGGTGAACGGCTCAGCCGGCCCGCTCGTGTCGATCACCCACCTGAACCCGGCACCGAACGGCTCGGGCGGTGGCGGCGGCGGTGCGGCGCAGCACACCCAGCCGCCGCAGCCGCTGCAGAACGGCCTGGCCGAGGCCGCGCACGCGCAGGAGATGCACGAGCTGCTGGTGAACTCGATGATCGCGCTCCCGGTGATGGCCGTGATCTCGGCGCTGTTCGGCTGGATAGTCGCCGGTCGCGTACTACGGCCGCTGCGCGTGATCACCGGCTCGGTGCGGGAGATCACCGCACACCGCTTGAACGAGCGCCTCTCGGTCGCAGGTCCCCGCGACGAGCTCGCCGAGTTGTCGGAGACCTTCAACAGCCTGCTCGACCGCCTCGAGGCCGCGTTCGAGGCGGAGCGGCTGTTCGTCGCCAACGCCTCGCACGAACTGCGTACGCCGCTGACCCGCGAGCGCACGGTGATGGAGGTCGCGCTGCGCGACAAGAACGCGACCGTGGACTCGCTGCGTGCGGCGGGAGAGCGCGTTCTGGCCTCGGGACAGCAACTGGAGAAGCTCATCGAGGCATTGCTCACGCTGGCCCGCAGCCAGCGCGAACTCGAAGCCGACGAGCCGTTCGACCTGGCCGACGCCGCCGCGAAGTCGGTCGCGAACACGGAGAACGCCGCGCGCATCGCGACCGTCACCGTGCACGCCGACCTCGCACGCGCCCCCGGGCGCGGCGATCCTCGACTCGCCGAACGCCTGGTCGCGAACCTCGTGGACAACGCCATCCGGCACAACATCCCGGGCGGCCAGGTCACGGTACGCACGTGGCAGGACGACGGCTGGTCCCACGTCCGCGTCGAGAACACCGGCCAGCCCGTACCCACCACCGAGCTGCACCGCCTGATGCACCCCTTCCAACGCCTGGCCCCCGGCCGGGGTAGCGGCAGCGGAAGCGGGCTCGGCCTGTCGATCGTGCGGGCGATCGCCGCCGCGCACGGGGCGCATTGTGCTCTTGCGTCCCGGCCCGGCGGCGGTCTCATCGTCGAGGTGCGTTTTCGCGGGAACTACGGTCAGTTCGCGCCGCCGCCGAAGGCGGATTCGAACTCTTCGATGTCATCCTGATCCAGCGAGATCAGCGCGAAGTCCGACGGCGTGTGACCGCCGCCGCCTTCGACAGCGTGCCGGACCAGGCCGCGCAGTGCGGCCTCCCAGTGTGCGGCCAGCTCGCCGAGTTCGGTCTCCGTCAGCAGGGCGCTCGGCGACTCGAGGACGAAGCGGAGCTCGGGTCCTTCGGGCAGGTCCCGGGCTGAGCCGTTGATCTCCAGCACGTGCCGGAGCGGCATGAGCGGATCGACGCCGCCGCGCATCGCGTGCTCGCCGGCCGGGGCCCAGGCGCGCTGCTCGCGGCTCTCCGTGCCCTCGGACCCGCCCTCGGCCTCAGGGCCCTGCGGTCCGCCGAAGCGTCCCAGGTAGTTGAAGCCGATCTGCGGCGCGGGCAGGTCCGCGAGCACCGGCTGCGTCGCGGGGTTCAGGTACCGCAGCAGGCCGTAGCCGAGGCCTTCGCCCGGCGTCTGGCGCAGCTGCTCCTTGATCCGCTTGATCAGTCGCGCCGCGTCCTCGCCGCCCGACCTGACCTCGGCCGGGTCGATGGCGCCGACCGCCAGGCGCACCGGGTGCACGGTGGTGAACCAGCCGAGCGTGCGGGTGAGGTCCATGTCCTCGGTCAGCGGCACCCGGCCGTGTCCCTCCCGGTCGATCAGGAACCCGCCCTCGGCGCGACGGCCGCGTGAGCGCAGCCACGCGTCGAGCGCCGATGCCAGGCCGGCCATCAGCACGTCGTCCACGCCGGCGTGGAAGGCCGCGGGCACTTCGGCCAGCAGCGTTCCCGCCGTGTCCGCCGGGATCAGCAGTTCGGCGCGTGAGAAGCCGTTGCCCACGGTGTCGATCTCCGGGTCGAGCGGCCGATCGGCGAGCGACAGGCCGGCTCCGTCCAGCAGCCGGATCCACGTCTGCAGCTCGTCCACCGTCTGCTGCGCCCGCGCCAGCTCGGCCAGGCCGCCTGCCCAGCGGCGGAACGAGGTCGGCGCGGAGGTGACCGCCGCCTGCACCGCGTCCTCGCCGCCCGCGAGCAGTGCCGCGTGTGCGAGTGCCAAGTCGGGCATCAGCACCCGCCAGGACACCCCGTCGATCACCAGGTGGTGAGCCGTCAGGAGCAGGTAGTCGCTCTCTCCGGGCCCCCGGTCGAGCAGCGCGGCCTGCAGCATCACGCCCTCCTCGGGCGAGAGCGCCGCCTCGGCCGCGGCCGCCTGCTCATCGATCAGGTCGCTGAGCCGGTCCTCGTCGAGGCCCGCGGCGTCGACTCGGCGCAGCAGCTCAGCCGCTGAGACCGCCGCTGAAGAGCCCTCCTCGGGGATCATCAGCTGCCGGCCGTCCGCATCGAGACGGGCCCGCAGCACGTCGTGCCGGTCGAGCATCGCCTGAAGCACGACGGTGAGCTGGTCGAGCGTCAGATCGGCCGGCGCCGTGAGCAGCATCGCCTGGCTGCCCGAGCGCGCCGCCGAGCCCGCGCGCTCGGCGAGCTCGCGCATGACCGGGGTCAGCGGGACCGGACCGAAGGGGATGTCCTCGACACCCGCGGCGTCGGCCTCGTCGATCGGCTCGGCCACGCGCGCCAACTCGGCCGGGGTACGAAGCTCGAACACCTGCCGCGGCGTGATGGCCAGACCCGCCTTGCGTGCCCGTCCCGCGACGAGCATCGACATGATCGAGTCACCGCCGAGCGCGAAGAACGAGTCCTCCGCGCCCACCCGCTCCAGGTTCAGCACCTCGGCGAACAGGCGGCACAGCAGTTCCTCGACGTCGGTCGCGGCCGCGCGGCCCGCGGCCTTGCCGGAGAAGACGGGAGCGGGCAGCTTCGCCCGGTCGAGCTTTCCGTTCGCGGTCACCGGAAGTGCGTCGAGCACGGTGATCGCGGCCGGGACCATGTAGTCGGGCAGCTTGGCGGCGACGAACTCCTTGAGCGCCTCCGGGTCGAGCACCGCGTCCACGTCCTCGGGGACGACGTACCCGGTCAGCCGCCGATGCCCGCCGCCGGCCTGGGCGTCGTCGAGCGCTACCACGACCGCCTGCTTCACGTCCGGGTGCGCGGCGAGCACGGCCTCGATCTCGGCCGGTTCGATCCGGAAGCCGCGGATCTTGAGCTGCTTGTCGGCGCGGCCGAGGAACAGCAGTGTGCCCTCGTCGGTCCATTGCGCGAGGTCGCCGGTGCGGTACATCCGGGCGCCGACCGGCTCGTCCGCGGCAGGGAACGGGCAGGCCACGAAGCGTTCCGCGGTCAGTGATGGGCGGCCGAGGTAGCCGCGCGCGAGCCCGGCACCGGCGAGGTAGAGCTCTCCGGTCATCCCGACGGGCACCGGCTGCAGGAACGCGTCGAGCACGAAGGCACGCGTGTTGTCCATGGGCCGACCGATCGGGGTCAGGTCGGGCACCTGGTCCGCGTCGGTGAACGGCAGCTGGGTGGCGAACGCGGTGGCCTCGGTCGGGCCGTACGTCGTGCGCACCGTGATCCCGGGCTGTGCCCGCAGCAGGGTCCTGACAGCGTTGGCGGAGACCACGTCGCCGCCGGTGGAAACCTCACGCACGCCGTCGAAGATGTGCGGCGACTGTTCCGCCAGCACCCGGAAGAGTCCGGCGGTGGCGTGCACGTTCGTCACGTTGTGTGCCGCGATCAAGCGGCCGCGCTCGACGGTGTCGACCTCTCCGGCGGGTGCGAGCACCAGGCGGCCGCCGTGCAGCAGTGTCGCCCAGATCTCGTACGTGGACGCGTCGAAGGCGTGGTTGGCCTGAACCAGCACGCTTTCCAGCGTCTCCGTGGACCAGGACGAGTCGAGGCAGAACGCGATGACACCGCCGTAGGTGACCGCGACGCCCTTCGGCACCCCCGTGGAGCCCGACGTGTAGATCACGTACATCAGGTTCTCGGGGGAGACCCGCACCGGGAGAGCGCCCTCTGCGGCCGGGCTGTCCTCGATCCGGTCGAGTCGCAGCACTTCGACGTCGGTGAACAGGACCTTCTCCGCGTTCGCCTCGTCCACGAGCGCGATCGAGATACCGGCTTCCGCTGCCAGGGCACTCAGTCGCTCGGCGGGGTGCCTGCCGTCCATCGGCACGTACGCGGCACCTGCCTTGACCACGGCCAGCAGCGCCGTGATCAGCTCGGCCGAGCGATTCGCGATCACGCCGACCAGCGTCTCCGGACCGGCGCCGAGTTCGACGAGTCGATGCGCCAGCCGGTTGGCCCGCCTGTCCAGCTCGCCGTAGGTCAGCTCGGTTTCCCCGGCGACGACGGCCACGGCGTCGGGGGAGCGGCGCGCCTGCTGCTCGAAGAGCTCCGCCAAGGTCGCCTCGGGCAGCGGACGGCTGGTCGCGTTCCAGGCCTCGACGAGCTGGTGCCGTTCGTCCGCGGTCAGCACATCGAGGCCGCCGAGCAGCACGTCCGGGTCATCGGCGACCTGACGCAGGAGCAGCAGCACACGGTCGACGATGGCCCGCGCGGTGCGCTCGTCGAACACGTCGGGCCGGTAGTCGAGCCGGATCTCGATGTCGTCGATCGGCGTGACCACGAGCGTCAGCGGATAGTGCGCCGCCTCCTCGCCGCCGCCGGACGAGATCCGGATCGCGCCCGGCCCCTGCGGCACCGGCCCGGGCGGCGGAGCCTGCCGGCCCTCGGCACCCGCGGGCGGCGGCCCGAGATGCAGCGGCCCACCCTTGCCATCGGCAGGCGGCGGACCCATGTGCAGCGGCCCGCCGCGCCGGTCACCGCCACCCTGCGGGCCGGGCCCGCGCAGCGGTCCGCCGCGCAGTACCGCGCCGCCGAGGCCTTCGGCCTGCGGCGCCGGGCCGCCGGGTTCGGGCGCCTCGGCTTCCTTGCCCGGCGTCGCCATCCCGACCGCGGGCGCGGTCTTCGGGCCGCGCGGGTAGTTCTGGAACACCATCAGCGTGTCGAAGGTCGCGCCGGGTCCGCCCGCGCGCTGGATCTCGGACAGGCTCAGCTGCTGGTGGTCGAGAAGCGCGGACTGCTGGTCCTGCAACGCGGTCAGGGCCCTGCGGAAGGGCGTGGCCGGGTTCAGCGGCACCCGGACCGGCACGGTGTTGATGAACAGGCCGACCATCCGGTCCGCCTGCGGCACCTCCGCCGGCCGCCCGGAGACCGTGGCGCCGAACACGACGTCGCTCGTTCCCGACAGCTTGCCGACCAGCAGCGCCCAGGCGACCTGGAAGACCCGGTTCAGCGTGACTCCGGCGGTGCGCGCGACCTCGCGGAGCCGGTCGGCGAGTTCGTCGCCGACCTGATCGATCACGTGCTCCAGCATGACCGGCGGGCCGCCGCGGTCGTCCGGGCCGACGAGCGTGGCCTCCTCGGTGCCCTCCAGCATCGACCGCCACGCCTCGCGTGCCGCGTCCTTGTCCCGGCGCACCAGCCACTCGAGGTAGTCGCGGTACTGCGGCACGGTCGGCAGCACCGACGCGTCGCCCGCGTTGCCGTACACGGCCCAGAGCTCGTTGAACAGGATCGGCAGCGACCAGCCGTCCATCAGGATGTGGTGCATCGTCACGACCATCCGGTGCCGTCCGGGGGCGATGCGCAGCAGCAGCACGCGCAGCAGCGGCGGCACGCCGAGGTCGAAGCGGCGCGCGTCGATCGCGGCCAGCCGCTCCGCCTCCGCCTCGGCCTCCTCGTCGGACAGCTCGGTGAGGTCGGCGTGCGTCCAGGGGATCTGCACGCCCTTCGCGATCACCTGGACGGTGTCACCGGATCCGCGGGTGCGGAAGCCGGCGCGCAGACTCGCGTGCCGCTCCAGCAGCGCCTGCCAGGAGGCCTGCAGGACTTCAGGGCGCAGCACCCCGTCCAGGTTCAGGATCCGCTGCCCGACGTACACGTCACGCGCCGCGTCCTGGTCGTACGCGGCGTGGAACAGCAGCCCTTCCTGCAGCGGGGAAAGCGGCCACACGTCCTCGACTGTCAACTGCGACATCTCTTATGCACTCCGATCGGATCGGCCCGCGGCCGCGGGCGGCGGCAGCAGGTGCAGGGGGCCGCCTCCGGGCGGCAGCGGGGGAAGCTCGTCCTGGCCCTGGTCGGCGTCCGGCTCGGTGTCCGGGCGCGGCGCGGGCGGATCGGCGAACTGGGTCTGGTACAGGTCGGCGTACAGGCCGCCGCCGTCGATCAGTTCGGCGTGCCTGCCGCGCTCGACGACGCGCCCGGCCTCGAGCACGAGGATCTGGTCGGCCTCGCGGATCGTGGACAGCCGGTGCGCGATCACCAGCGCGGTACGCCCGGCCAGCGCGGTGCGCAAGGCCTTCTGCACGGCCGCCTCGGACTCCGAGTCGAGGTGCGCCGTGGCCTCGTCGAGAACCACCACGGATGGCGCCTTGAGCAGCAGCCGTGCGATGGAAAGTCGTTGCTTCTCGCCACCGGAGAAGCGGTAGCCGCGATCGCCGACCACGGTGTCGAGGCCGTTCGGCAGCGAGTCGATCAGATCCCAGACTTGCGCGGCTTCGCAGGCCTCGACGAGCTCGGCCTCGGTGGCGGTCGGCTTGGCGTAGAGCAGGTTGGCGCGGATGGTGTCGTGGAACATGTGAGCGTCCTGCGTCACCATGCCGACGGTGTCGTGCAGCGAGGCGAGGGTCACGCCGCGCACGTCGTGCCCGCCGATCCGCACCACGCCCTCGGTCGGCTCGTACAGCCGCGCCACGAGCTGGCTGATCGTGGTCTTGCCCGCGCCGGACGGCCCGACCAGTGCGGTCAGCTTGCCTGCCGGAGCACGGAAACTCACCCCGCGCAGAGCCAAAGCGTCGCTGGAACGCTCCGGAGCCGGCAGTGCGAGGGTCTCGAGCGAGGCGAGTGAGACCTCGCCGGCCGATGGATAGCGGAAGGCGACGTCTTCGAACTCGATCTCCGGAGACTCTCCCGTGGCGGACAACGCGATCGCGTCCGCCCGCTCCCGGATCAGGGGCTCGAGATCGAGTACTTCGAAGAGCCGGTCGAAGGAGACCAGCGCAGTCAGATAGTTCGACTGGAGGCTGGAGAGCTGGTTGATCGGCCCGAACAGCCGGGCCAGCAGCGTCGCCAGCGCGACGAGCGTGCCGATCTGGATCGCCTTGTCGACGACGAGGTTGCCGCCCACTCCGTAGACCACCGCCGTGGCCAGCGACGCCAGCAGCGTCACCGTCACCAGCAGCATCCGCGAGTACACGGCCGTGACCACGCCCACGTCCCGGACCCGCGCCGCCCGGCCGGCGAAACGCCGCCGCTCGCTCTCCGGACGGCCGTAGAGCTTGACCAGCAGCGCGCCCGCGACGTTGAACCGCTCCTGCATCAGCGAGCCGAGTTCGGCGTCGAGCTGCATCGACTCGCGCAGATTCCGTTGCAGTCGGCGGCCGACGACCCGGCCGGGCAGCACGAAGAAGGGCACTGCGACAAGCGCGACGACCCCGACGAGCCAGGACAGGTAGAAGATCGTCGCGACCACGAGTCCGAGCACGAGCAGGCTGGAGAGCACGGTGGACAGCAGCACGGTGACCGCCTGCTGAGCCTCCATCACGTCGGTGTTCAGCCTGCTGACCAGCGAGCCGGTCTGCGCCCTCGTGAAGAAGGCGAGCGGCTGCCTCTGGACGTGCTGGAACACCTCGGTGCGCAGATCGTAGATCAGACCCTCGCCGATCCGCGCCGAACTGCGGCTGACCAGGTAGCCGACGAGCGCCTGCAGCAGCGCGAGACTGAGCGCGGCGACCGCGACCCCGAGCACCACGCCCTTGTCGCGGGGCAGGATGCCGCGGTTGATCAGCTCCTCGAACAGCAGCGGCGTGGACACGGTGATGACGGCGTCGAGCGCGGTCAGGCTCAGCAGCGTGGCGATATGCCGGCGGTACGGCCGCGTGTACGGCAGGATCCGCTTGGCCGTGCCGGGTCGCACCCGTCCGCGGGTCGGCTCCGCCTCGTCGCCGAGGTTGGCCCGCACGGTGATCAGCGGGCCCGGACCTCCCATCATCGTTCGGCTACCTTCCCGCTCCACGCACCGTCGATGTAGTCCAGGCACTCCTGCCGGGTGCCCGCGCCGCGCGCGACCGTCCAGCCGGGCGGGACCGGCGCGAACGCGGGCCACAGGGAGTACCGGCCCTGCGGATTGACGAGCGCCAGGTACGTCGCGTCCTGGTCGTCGAAGGGGTTTGTCATCACTGGCTCCTTTGGGTTCGGGAGGCGAAACGGCCCGCCTTGCCGAGCACGTCGTCGGCGTGGATGCGCAGCGCCTGCTGCACGGCGAACTCGGCCATGTACGCGCGGAAGCCCTCCGTCGACTCGACGGAGAGGTTCACCATGCGGCGGTTGGCGGTCACGGCCGGGTCCCGCAGCTTCGAGAGAGCGCTCTCCACGGCCTCGTCGACCCCGGCGGGATCGACGACCTCGTCGATGAGCGTGCGTGCCTCGGGCTCGGTCGCCTGGATGCGGCGGCCGCCGAGGATGACCTGCCTGGCCAGCCGTGGGCCGGTGAAAAGGCCGAGCCGGAAGTCGGCCGCGCCGGGCACGATGCCCTCCTGCGCGGCCGGCAGGCTCAGGTACGCGTCGGCGCCCGCGATCACGTGGTCCACCGCGAGCAGCAGCTGCATCCCGCCGCCGATCGCGAACGTGTCCACGGCGGCCACCCACGGCATGTCGATGAGCGGATAGCGCCAGGACGCGGCGTCCGTGCGCAGTCCGAGCAGCAGCTTCCTGAGATAGCCGAGCTCGCGCCGCAACAGGAAGCCGACGAGCGTGATCCGCCCCGCGTGCAGCCGCTTGAGGTTGATCCCCGCGCTGAACACGCGGCGGCCCGCATAGCGCGGATGCGTCATCTCACCGCCCCGGATCAGGCCTATTTCACAGTCCTGATCCAGCAGCGCGAGATCGACGCAGGTCTCCATGTCGTCGACCTGCTGCTCGTCCTCGGCGTTGAGGCAGTCCTCGCCGCAGAGCGTGATCCGGGCCACGCCGTCGCGCCGCTCCAGATGCGTGGTGGTCAGCTGGATCTCGCCGGTCGCGCGGAACTTGTCGAGCTGGCGCAGAGCGCTCTGTGTGGGCCGCAGCATCGCGTCGAGCAGGTGGCCGCCGGCGGCGGGGGAGCGCAGCACGGCGCGGAGGAACACGCCGTGGTCGACGTCGTAGCTCGTGATCCGCGCGGGATCCGGCAGCAGGCCGGGCACCGCGGCCGCCGCGCTCTCGACCAGTTCGTCGAGCCGCGGATACCGGGTCCGGCCCGCGGTGAGCCGGTCGTAGAGCGGCTCGGCGTACCGGTCGAGGAAGGCGGTCCGCTCCGCGCGGACCCGCTCCAATTCAAGGCTCTGTGATTTGGAGGCTGGATACGGCGCGAGCGACCGGGCCACCCGGTCCAGGTCGTCGATCGTCGTCGTCATCAGCTCAGATCTCCCGTTCCCGGCCGCGCCGCAGCGAGCGGTCGCAGGCGGCCAGATGCTGGCCGAGCGCGTCCTCGAAGCTCATCGACTGCGCGTCGAAGGCGAGCTGGCGGCGGATCGCGAGCTCCGCCCCGGAGTAGCGGCGCAGCAGCCGGGCCGCGGCTTTGAGCGTGCGCTCCGGGTCCGTGCTCAACCGGTCCACCAGCCCGCGCTCCAGCGCCTCGGCCGCCGTGAACGGCACTCCGAACAGCACCGCGCGGCGCGCCGCGGCCAGCCCGAGCTGCTGAACCAGGCGGAACAGCGCCATCCCCGGCCACACACCCTCGCCGTACACGGCCGGGAACAGCCGCAGATCGGCCGTGCCGACGCGCACATCGGCCGCCAGCAGCAGGTCCAGCGCCGCCCCGCCGCAGGACCCGCTCGCGGCGACCAGCGTCGGCAGCCGCAGCCGCTCGAAGCGCCGCACGGCCTGCTCCCAACGGGACACGGCGCTCACGTCCACGACATTCGCGACCGCCTTCTCGTCCGGCGCCCCGGAGACGCGCACCGTCACGCAGCCCGCCCCGGTGGCCTCGGCCTCGTCGCAGAGGTCCGAAACGGAGCGGGCCAGTTCGGTCGAGAGCTCGCGGCCGCCGTCGAGGTGCAGCGCCGGACCCTCGACCAAGGTGTTGATGGTCATCTGATCTCTCCCCTCGTTCACCACTGGATGAGCGCGGTCTCGATGGTCGAGCCGGGCCCCATGGTCATCAGCACGCCGTGATCGCCGGGGCGCACGGTGCCTTCCTGCAGAAGCCGGTCGTACGAGAACAGGAAGCTGCCGCTCGACACATTGCCGAAGTCGCGCAGCACCCCGGTGGTGTGCCGCAGGTCATGCCTGGTCAGGCCGAGGTTCACCGCGACCGCGTCGATGACCTTCTTGCCGCCGGAGTGCACCAGCCAGTGCGCGATGTCCGCGCGTCGCAGCGAGGTGCCGCCGAGCAGCCGGTCCACCACGATCTCCGCGTGCGCGCCGACCACGTAGGGGACGTGCGGGTCCAGGAAGAAGCTGAAGCGGTCGAGATCGCGGTCCCACTCGTAGCGCATCGCGTCCACGGCGTCGGTGATGATGATGCTCGCCGTCTTGAGGATTCGCGGGCCCGCCAGGCCCTCCGGGTCCGAGCCGAAGCCCGCCGATTTCTCGGCGCCCACTTGATCGGACAGCACGGCGATCGCGGCGGCTCCGTCGCCGAACAGGCTGTTGACGACCGCCGTGCGCATCGTCCCGTCCATCGCGTACGCCGCCGAACAGGCCTCCGCGCACACCAGCACGGCGAGCTTGCCGGGATTCGCCACCGCCCAGCCGCGTACCACGTTCAGGGCGTTGAGACCCGCGTTGCATCCCATGCCGACGATGTCGGCGCGGCTGGTGTGCCGATCCATCCCGAGTTCGCGGATCAGCAAGGCGCTGAGCCCCGGCGTGAGGAAGCCGGTGGAGGTCACACAGCACAGGTGCTGCACGTCGGACAGGTCGGCGCCGATCCGCTTAAGGCACAGGCTCAGCGCGTTCGCGCCCATGCTGACCGCCCAGGCCTTGTGCTTGCCGAGCAGGTCGCCCTGGGCCTCCATGACCCGGCTGCCGTCGGGCCCGGTGGGAGGCAGCACGAGCGAGCGCCGGTCGATGGCGCCCTTGAGGAATACCGAGCGCACCTTCGGGTCCTGGATGTCGAACAGGTCGAGCACTTCCTGCTGGGTGTAGGACTCCGGCGGTACGGCGGTGCCGACGCCGAGGATGCGTGGCGCCGTGACGAGCAGCGGATCGGACAGGGTCGCGGTCATGCTGTGGTCTCCGTTTCTATGAACCGCACCAGCCGCTCGACGCCGAGCTCGATCTCCTCGGGAGTCAGGTAGCTGATGGACATGCGGATGTCCTGCTCCCCGCCGCCGTGCGGGTAGAAGAACTCCATCGGCGTCCAGATCACGCCGAACCCGCTCGCCGAGCGCTCGAGCGCGGCGGTGTCGGTGCGCAGGCTCGTGTGCAAGGTGAGGAAGAACCCTCCATCAGGTCGGTTCCAGTCCACGCCGAGCTCGCGGCGCCGGGCCGGGGGCAGTCGCCGGTCGAGCTGTACGAGCGTGTCGGCCATGTTGCGGCTGTAGCGCTCGGCGGCTTCGGCATTGAGTGCGGAGAGCCTGCCGTCGACGCTGAGCAGCGCGCCGGCCGCGACGGCCTGGCTCAGCGAGGACGTGTTGACGGTGATCATGCTCTTGACTTTCGCCAGGTCCTCGGCGAGCAGCCTTACCTCGCCGCCCGCACCGCGTACCTCCTGGTCGGCGAGCACGTAGCCGACCCGTGCGCCGGGGAAGACGGTCTTCGAATACGTTCCGAGCTGGATCACGCAGCCGGTCTCGTCGAGGGACTTGAGCGTCGGCAGCCGCGGAGCGGTGCCGCTCAGTCGATAGGGGCTGTCCTCGAGGAGCAGCAGGTCGTGCCGCTCGGCGAAGGCGAGCAGGTCCCTGCGGGTCGGCAGGTCGAGCGTGGAGCCGGTCGGATTGGCGTAGTCCGGCACCACGTACAGGGCCCTGGGACGACGGCCCGCGGCCTGCTGGGTCCGCACCACTTCATCGAGGTCCGCGACGACGAGCCGGCCGTCCCGCTCGGGCACAGACGCGACCGGGATGTCGAGCAGCCGCGCGGCGCCGATGATCCCGACGTAGCAGGGCGTGACCAGCAGCAGCACGTCCTCCGGCCCGGCGAACAGCGCGCGCAGCGCCAGGAACATCGCCTCCTGCGCGCCGACCGTGACCACGATCGCCTCGGGCGCGACCTTGGACCCCTCGTCCTGCTGCAGGGAGTGCGCGATCAGCTCCCTGATCTGCCCGGCGGTCGGCCCGTACTGGTGGAAGCCGCGCCGCACCTCGGCCGGTGAGGCGCCCCGGTTCGCCAGGTAGGCGGCGTACCTGCGCAGGTGCCCGTGGATCTCCTCGACCTCGAAGAAACCGTCGTACGGCCGTCCCGGTGCGAAGGATACGGCCTCAGGATAGGTGAATGTTATCTCGTTGAGGAAATTCATCCGGTCGAGAGCCGGATCGTTAATACTCGAATGAAGAGTGTTCGAATCGAGCAGCATGGACCAAGGCTGACATGCGGTGTCTCCGCCGGGCAAGCGTTCGAAGGAACGCTCAGGGAGCTGAGATCAATCGGAGGTCGAAAACTGATTCACAATTCAACATGGGCGGGGCGTCGGCCCGTGGGGAAACGGAAGGAGGACCGGCCGAAGCCGGTCCTCCTAAGGATTTGCCGTGCATTCTGTCCCGCCGGCGGGACACGCGTGGCGAGTCAGCTCTCGCCGGCCGAGGCCTCGTCGAGTCGCTGCGTCATCCACTGCGCCAGTTCTTCACCCGCCAGCGCGGCGGCGGCGCGCCACAGGTCCATCCGGCCGATGCCGACCCGCAGCCGGAGCACGTCGTCCTCGGTCGGCTTCACGGTGCGCAGCGCGGCCCGGATCTCGGTGCGCAATCTGTTGCGGGACCAGCGATTCCGCTCGGCCAGCGCGAGCCACTCGTCCTGCAGCGCCGCCTCCAGGGCGGCCACCTCGGCGTGGTGCTGGAAGCTCAGCGCCGAATGCCGCCGCGGCGGCGCGACCCGGTTCGCGACCCACGCGTAGTTGCGCAGGGTCTGGTAGTCGAAGGCCGTGACGTCGATGACCCGACGGTAGCGCTCCGGAAACCGGGCCCTGCCGTAGACCAGCCAGTCGCCCAGCCACCAGGTCGAGGAATCCATCGTCCGATCGAGCTGCACGCCGATCTGCGACCATTCCTCGACCGTCAGCCCCTCCCGGAGCAGCAGCGAGGTACGCCGCGTGACGGCGTTCGCATGGAAAGGAGCGGCCCGCGCGGCCTCCCGCCGTGACACGGTGCCCTTGACCGTTACACCCGTTGGTGCCATCGAACCCGCCTCCCCTTGACGGAATTTCAGGCAGGGCACCGCTTCCGCTGTGATCGCCCCGTAAATTCCGACACGGCGCCGGGCCCCGGAACCGAGCCGGGATCACACGAGCCAAGTCCGCGGCGGCGGAACCCTGTAATGCCAACATTCTGCATGGCGCGAGGGGCGGGCGCCATGCCTGTCTCAGGGCAGGGATACCGACCGTGAGGTGTCAGTGGTGTGATTCGGCGCCCGGCTGTTCGGGGCCGGGCGGCTCCTCCACCGGAACGAGCACGTTGACCACGGCGAGCGGCCGGCCGCAGTGCGGGCAGCAGTGCGCGATGCCGAGTACGGAATCGCCGGGCTCCGGCTCGGCCGGCAGCGTCGACGCGGTCGACGCGGCGTGCGGGACGGGTCGCCGGGCGTCGAGGGGAGGCGTTGACTGCACGGGCTCCTCCAAGGAGAGCTGTCGGGTGTGGGTGTCTCCCCGGACAGTCATGGGACCGTTCCCGGAAGGTCTCAGGGTACGGCCGGGCTCGCGGCACGGTCCAGGATCTGGACAATCCACTCGTCGAGCTGCAACTGCGCGGACTGCGCGGCCAGCTGCCAGCGCTCCTGCCGCTCGCGGAGCACGTTCAGGCTGAACAGCACGTCGCCCGCGGCGCGGCGGACGGCCCGGTCCTCGCGCAGCCTCCGTCGCAGCTCATTGCGACTCCAGCGGCCCGACTCGGCGCGGTCCAGCCAGCTTCCGCGCTCCGGGTCCGGCAGGCTCGCCACCTCCGCGTGATGCTGGAAGCTCAGCCGCTCGTGCCGCTGCCCGGCCGGATACTTCCGGGCGACCCACGCGTAGTTGCGCAGCGTCTGGTAGTCGAGGCTCGTCTCGGCGATCATCAGCTCGTAGCGATCCGGGAAGTGGCTCTCGCCGTAGATCAGCCAGTCGCCGAGCCACCACGCCGAGGAGTCGGCGACGACGAACAGCTGCCGGCCGAGGCTCACCCAGTCGGTCATCTCGAGTCCGGAGGGCAGCCGCAGCGCCGTGCGCTGCGCGGCGGCGCGCAGACGTTTCAGGGCATTCACACGTTCGTGCTCGCGGCCGCTCGGCGGGAGGTCGGCCCCCGTCTCGTCCTCCGCGGCCCGCGCGCCGGCCTTGGCGGCCTGAGTAGAGGCCAGCGTCATGGTCCGTCTCCTCTCACGTCCTGCCCCGGGCCCCCGCCCTGAGACTTCCCGTGTGGTCTGCCAGTGATTCTCTCAACGCGGTGGGTTGCAGGAAGGTGACACGTCGCCACTGGACCCGCCGACAGTGTCGGTCTGAGGCCTCGGGACCGGTCCCCGCGCGCTGTGTACTGTGATTGCATGACGACCGAAGCCAGGCGCGCCGCCGGCACCCGGAGTTTCGCGAAAGTGACCCTGCGCACCGCACGTCTGCTGCTGCGGCCCTGGTCCGAGGCCGACATCGACGCGATCACCTCCGCCTGCCAGGACCCGGAGATCCAGCGCTACGTCCCGATCCCGGTGCCCTACTCGCGTACCGACGCCGAGGTGTTCGTCCGGGAGGTGCTGCCCGCGGGCCGGGCGGCGGGCACGGATGTCGTGTTCGGGGTCTTCGACGCCGAGAGCGCTCTCCCGGTGGCGTCCGTCGGTCTGCACCGGATCCGGCACCTCGACGCCCCCTGCGGCGGCGCGGCCGAGATCGGCTACTGGGCCACCCCGGCGGCCCGCGGCCTCGGATACACGACGGAGGCGGTACGCGAGGTCTGCCGCTGGGGCGTCACGGAGCTCGGCCTCGCCCGCGTCGAATGGCTCGCCATCGCCGGCAATGAGGCCTCGTGGCGCGTCGTCGAGAAGCTCGGCTTCGTGCGCGAGGGCACACTTCGCGCCTACAGCATCCACCGCGGCAAGCGCGCCGACATGTGGATCGGCTCGCTGCTCGGAGCCGAGGCCGAACTCGGCTGATCCGTCAGCCCCGCAATGAAAACCCAGTGGGTTTCCATCCGCTCGGACGGTCGGGTCAGCCCACCTTGCGGGGCCGGAACCGGGCGCGGATGCGCGGGCCGACCGCGCGTACCGTCTTCGAGACCGCGTGGTTCCACGGGCACTGGCAGCTGCCATCACGAGCAGATCGCCGTGCCCGACTTCGTGTCGCTGAACCGGTCCGCCTCGGCGCGGGCGCAGCGCAAGCATTCGCGGAGCGCCGAGCGAGAGGATCGCGACCATGGCGTCCTGCCTGCCGCCCCGCCCGAACGTGTCGCCGTGCCGGCGACGGCATTCCGGTACGCGCACAGGCCGACGCTGGTGAACGGCTCGCCGAGCTCGGCCGAGTAGTGCGCGCTCAGCTGTTCGCGGGCTGAGAGGCCAGGATGGGATCGGGCAGCGCCTCGCCCTCGCGATCTCCGCACAGCAGTCGCGGCGCGGCCGTCCCGAATCTCCTGCGGCGCGAGTTCACCGCGCCTTACCGCTCGCTGGAGGACACGCAGCGCGCGTCGAAGGCCCGCCCGAAACGGGAAGCGGCACGGGCCTCCGGGTGTGAGTGCGCCTTACGCGTCGCGCATATGCAGGGCGATGCCTCCGGTCAGGAGTGCTACGGCGGTCCAGACGGCGAGGACGCCGAGGCCTTCCCAGGGGCCGATGGGCATCGAAGCGAGGTCCCGGGTCGCTTCGATGGCCGTTCCTGCGTTCATCGGGCTGTAGCGTTCGATTCGGTTGTGCCAGGTCGGGTCGGTCACTACGCCGGCGACGATCGGTGAGAGGTAGAGCAGGCCGAGGGTGATTCCGACGCCGGCTGCGGAGTCGCGTACCAGGGTCGCGACGCCGAGGCTGAGCAGGCCGATGAGCGCGAGGTAGAGCACTGAGCCGCTGGCTGCCCGGAGCATCGTGGCGTCGGTGAAGGTGGAGGGCGGGTATCCGTGTGCTGTGGTGAATCCGCGACCCGGCATGATCGAGGTGGCGGTCAGTACGGATCCGCATACGGCGATGGCGCCCGCGACCAGGGTGAGGCCGGTGAGCGACGCGGCTTTTGCGGCCAGCACGAGGGTGCGGCGTGGCATCGCGGCGAAGGTGATGTGGATCATTCCGGTGCTGTATTCGCCGCTGACCATGAGCACGGCCAGGATGGCGACGACCGCTTGGCCGAGGTCGACGCCGGTCAGCGCGATCTTGGCCGGATCCTGGCCGCAGTCGGCGGTAGGGCAGGTGGCGGTGCCGCTGGCCGCGGCTCCGACCGCGAAGGTCAGCGCCGCGATCGCCGCGACGAGCCAGAAGGTGCCGGGGAGGGTGCGCAGTTTGGTCCACTCCGCATGTAGCGCCTCGCTCCAGCCTTCCGCCCATCCGCCGCGTGTGCCTGGCCCGGTTTGCGCGCTCGGGACTGGCACCACCGGGTTCAGCGGCTCGGCGGTGGCCGCTTGTTCGACGGTGCGGTTCATGCGTCCCGCCGGTGCAACTGACGTGCCGCCAGGGCCAGCGCGAAGGCCGCGTAGGCGCACAGTACGGCGAAGCCGGCCCAGGGTGCGAGCGGGAAGTAGCCGGTGGCCGGTGTGTAGCTCGCGGTGACCTGGGGGTAGGCGGTCATGGTCTGCTGCACGGCGAACGCGGCGGCGGGGGTGAGCCGGGTCAGCCACTCTGCGACGCTGTCGGGCAGCACGGAGGCGACCGAGAGGATGTAGGTCAGCACGATCCCGACGATCACGGTGGTGACCGTGGCGGCGCTGCGCCGCAGCAGGACGCCGACGGCGAGGGCGAGGACGGCGACGAGCGCGAAGATGCCCGCGGTGCCCACGATCACCCGCGCCTCGGTGAGTGTCGAGGTCGGCAGCAGGTAGGCGCCATGGTTGTAGGCCAGGTGGTTGCCGAGCGGTAGGGAGATCGCGGCGGCGATGAGCCCGGCCACGAAGCCGACCGCGCCGATCACGAGGGCTTTGGCTGCCAGCGCCCGGCCGCGGCGCGGGCTTGCGGCGAGGGTGAGGCGGATCAGGCCTCGACGGTACTCGGTGGTGATGAACAGGGCTGCGACCACGATGAGCGCGATGAGTCCGGCGAAGTCGCCGACCAGGCTCTGTTCGACGGGCTGTCCGGCCTGCTTGTCGGCGGCTGGTGCGATGTCGCCGGAGCCGGTGACCGTGAAGGCGCCGCCGGACTGGGTGAACTGCTCGCCCTGCGGTCCGTTGCCGGCCGGTCCGCCGCCTCCGATGGCGGTGCCGGTCCACGTGCCGGAGGCCGGCCAGCCGCCCTGGAGGGAGGTGTTGTCGAAGGTGCCGGTCGCCTGGGTGGGGCCGCCGCCGGTGGTGCCGCCGCCGAGCGACTTGCTGGTGACGGAGTAGTCGGGGGAGGCGGCGAACATGCCGGCTTGCACGGTGGCGGGCAGCCCGGGCAGCGTCACGCTCCCGACTTGGGTCCAGTGGACGCCGTCGGTCGAGTCGTAGCCGGTGACGGTGTCTCCGGAGCGGGTCAGGCGCAGCCACTTCGGCGCGCTCGCGGTGGCGGTGCCCGGTTCGCCGGCGAGGTCGTGGGTGTAGTTGTACTGCATCCGCACGCCGTTGCTTCCTGTGGTCATCATCGCCGCGTACGGGGAGCCCTGGGTGGTGTTCTGCGTGAGGATGATCCCGGCCTTGGACCACGGCTGGGTGCCCGACGTCATCCCCGACGTGCCCGCGCCCATCTGAGCTGTGCCGTTGGCCGTGTACAGGCCGGTGAGCGAGGTGACCCGGACGGTGATGCTCCCGTCGCCGGTCAGCGACTGATGTGCGAGGTAGTAGCTGTCGGACACCGGTGTGCCGTCCGGCCCCAGCGGGGGGACCTTGCGGCAGGCCGCACCGCTGAGCGTGGGACCGGTCGGGCTGTTGCTGCAGAGCATCTGCCCGCCGACCGCGGTCAGCACGGCGAGGCCCGCGGTCAGCAGGACCGTGAGTATCAGCCCGATGATCCAGCCGCGTACGGTCCGGATCTTGGTGAGCTCAGCCCGCAGCAGGTGCGCGAATCCGTCGGGTCGCGGACCGGCCTGGGAGCGGTAGGGTGTGATCTCGGTCGCGCTCATCGGGGGAGCTCCCCAGCGCTCTCGCCCGCCTGGGCGCGGAACTCTACGGCCTCGCGGGTCAGTTCCATGTATGCCTCCTCCAGGCTTGCGCGGTGTGCCGAGACCTCCGAGAACGGTGTGTCGGCCGCGGTCAGCCGCATGACGACCTCCTGTGCTGTGAGCCCGGAGACGGTCAGGGTGTCGGCTCCGGTCACGGCGATGGTCGCTCCGGCGTCGGCCAGGACCGTCACGGCCGGTGTGCGTGCCGAGGTGCGCAGGGTGACCCGGTCACCCGAGGCCGCGGCGATCAGGTCCCGGACTGCGGCGTCGGCGATGACCTTGCCGCGCCCGACCACCACGACGTGGTCGGCGGTGTCCTCGAGTTCGCTCATAAGGTGACTGGAGACGAGCACGGCCCGGCCCTGGGCGGCGAGCGAGCGCAGGAAGGTGCGCATCCAGACGATGCCCTCCGGGTCCATCCCGTTGAACGGCTCGTCCAGCATGAGCACGGGCGGGTCGCCGAGCAGCGCGGCGGCGATTCCTAGGCGCTGGCGCATGCCGAGGGAGTAGCCGCCGGCTTTGCGGCGGATGACCGGCCCGAGGCCGGACTGCTCGACCACCTCGTCTACCCGGTGCTTGGACAGGCCTTGGGAGTGAGCGAGCCAGAGTAGGTGGTTGCGGGCGGTGCGGCTCGGGTGCGGCGCGCCGGCATCGAGCAGCGAGCCGACGTCGCTCAGCGGATGGCGCAGCCGGTGGTAGGGCTGCCCGCCGATCAGCGCCGTGCCCTCGTCGGCGCCGTCCAGCCCGAGGATCACACGCATGGTGGTGGACTTGCCGGCGCCGTTGGGCCCGATGAACCCCGTGACCTGCCCCGGCTCGACGGTGAAGGTCATCCCGTCCAGCGCCGTGGCCGGCCCGAAGCGCTTGCGCAGGCCGTTGACTTCGATGGTGGCTTCCATGCCTGGCAGGCTAGGGGCCGCGGTGTGCCCGGGTCGTCACGCCACGGAGCACTCCTCACCGTAGCTCGCGTGGGGGACGGGGTTGGGCCCCTCGTCCCTCGCACGGGGGACGGAAACTGTCACCGCCAGCGTGGATGTCACGGCGCTTACCAGCGCCGATAATGGGTGGGCGGATTCGGGACGCGACGGGTCGAGGGAGTTTCGTGAGTGCAGGCCAGGCCAGGTGGGCCATCGTGGTGCGCGGTGTGGTCACCGCGCCCCGGGTACCGTGGCTCGCCGGGACGCTGTTCGTGCTCGCCGCGCTCCTCGAACTCGCAGCGCGCACGAGCGTGACCAGCGCGATGCAGGCGCAGGCGGTCCCGGGCGAACCGAGCCACGCGGTCACAGCCAGCCACACGCTCGCGATCGGCAACACCGTTCTGAGCGCGCAAGCCGTGATACTCCTCTACGCCCTGGCCCTTGCGGCAACCCTCCCGCCGGTCTTCCTCGGTCCGGTCACCGCTGCCATGGCGGTGACCGCGGCGAACGCGTTCTCCCTCGGCGAGTTCCACATCGTCACCGTCGCCGGAGCAGTGGTGCAGCTCGTCGCCGCCTGCCGGTTCGGCCGGTCCGGATCGCGCGTGTGGGCGGCGGCCCTCGCGCTGCCCTTCCTGGCGCTCGCGCTCAGCGCCGCTAACCCGCCCGGCACGGCATCCGGCGTCGTGACCATGCTGCTCGTCTCGCTTGTGCCCGCATCGGCACTGGCCGGGTTGGCCAGTCGCGCACGTGGAGAGTCGCTCGCCCGGAGCGCGGCACAGGAAGCCATCGCCACCACACTGCTCGCGCACACCGCCCGCGGCGAACGAGCCCGCATCGCCCGCGAGTTGCACGACGTCGTCGCGCACCACATCTCGATGATCGCGGTCCAGGCGGAGACCGCGCGGCTGGCCACGCCCGGGATGCCCGATACCGGCGCACGACGCCTGCTGGAAATCGGCGACACCGCGCGCGCCGCGCTCACCGAGATGCGTCGGCTGCTCGGCGTGCTGCGCGAAGACGCCCGCGACAGCGGGGCGCAGCGTGTCGGCGCGCCGGAGCGGCCCGCCGCCGAACGCCGCCCCCAACCGGGCCTCGAGCAACTCAACGACCTGCTCGACGGGGCCAGGAACGCGTCGGCGACCGGCCTGCGCCTGATCGTCTCCGGCTCCCCGGCCACGCTCGATCCCGGGGTCGAACTCGCCGCCTACCGCATCATCCAAGAAGCCCTGACCAACGCCCGCCGCCACGCCCCAGGCGCCGCCGTCGACGTCGAAGTGCACTACGAGCCCGATCAGCTCAGGCTGCGCGTGCGCGACAACGGGCCAGGAGCCCCCACCCTGCCGCCGCCGGCAGGCGGGCACGGCCTGCTCGGGATGCGCGAACGTGCCGTCGCGGTCGGCGGTCGGCTGCGCACCGGACCGGCGGATCTGGGCGGATACCTCGTGGAAGCCACGCTGCCCGCCAAAGCCGAGGACATCGCATGACCAACACCCGCGCCGCGATCCGCATCCTCATCGCCGACGACCACCAGGTAGTGCGCACCGGATACTCCGCGCTGCTCGACACCCAGGAGGACTTCACCGTCGTCGGCACCGCCGGAAACGGCGCCGAAGCGATCAGCCTATGCCGCGAGGTGCACCCCGACGTCGTACTCATGGACGTACGCATGCCGGAGATCGACGGCATTGAAGCCACCCGGGAGCTGCAAAAGCCCCGCGGCACCGTCACCGACGCCCACCGACTCCCGCGCGTACTCGTGTTGACGACCTTCGACCTCGACGAATACGTCTACGACGCGCTACGCGCCGGAGCCAGCGGCTTCCTGCTCAAGGACGTCACCGCGGAACGGCTCTTCGACGCCGTCAGGGTGGTCGCGGCTGGAGAAGCGCTGCTCGCCCCCGCCGTCACCCGACGGCTCATCAGCGAGTTCACCGAACTGCGCGACGCCAAGCCGCGCACCGCTCCCGAACCGGCGTTGGCCGCACTGACCCCGCGCGAGAGCCAGGTGCTGCGCCTGGTTGCCGAGGGCCTGTCGAACTCCGAGATCGCCACCCGCCTCGTGGTCACCGACGAGACCGTCAAGACGCACGTCAGCCGCATCCTCAGCAAGCTCGGCCTCCGCGACCGAACCCAGGCGGTCATCGCCGCCTACGAAACAGGCCTGGTGGTACCCCGCACCCAGCCACACCCCCGCGACGAAAGAGGAAGCCGAACTGCCATCGGAGGTGGAGGCGGAGCTGGCGGGGGCTGCGCAAGGAGGTGATGGAGCTGCGGAGGGCGAATGAGATCCTGCGGGCGGCGAGCGTGTATTTCGCGGTCCAGCTCGACCAGACCGGCCGGCGCCGCTGAGGTTCGTCGACGAACATCAGGCGGCGTTCGGGGTCGAGCCCATGCTCCGGGAGTTGCAGATAGCCCCGTCCGGGGCAAGGCTTTGTAGCGGTCGTGATGCCGGTGAGCCGTGGAAATCGGATCAGGTCAGTTCGTCGAGGAACGCCTGGGTGAGGGTGTCGAGAGCGTCGTGTGATCCGAGTTCGGTCAGGATCCGGCCGTTGCGGTCGGCGGCGGCGATTCGAGGGCGGACCGGCCGGGTGAAGGGAGTATGGGCCGGGCTCTTCCACACCACGATGCATCTGCCGTGGCGCGGGACCTCGACGCGTCGTCCGCGAAGCAGGAGGTGGTCGACTTCGACCGCCACGTTGATCACACAGGAGCAGACCCAGCTGACGGTACCCAGCATCTCGGATCCGTGCCCGGCTTCCCTGAGTCGGAGTCGTTCGAGGAGGCTGCGTCCGCCTGAACCGCTTTCGGCGCTGATCATTACGGCGGGGCCGGAGCGGTCCGCGCTGGGCCGGGCGCGCGCCACGGCTCGGTCCGCGGGGCTGGAGCTCCCACCGCCCGCCGCAATCCAGCCGCGCGATGCGTCGAGTTCGTATGTCTCCTGATGAGTCGTGGCCGGGCCTCGGAACGGCAGCATCGTGATCAAAACGGCGGCGAGTCCGGCGTCCTGGTCGATATCGAAGGCCTCAACAACGTACCGATGTGCCCCGAGGATCGGCCAGCGATGCGGTTTGCCTCGGGTGATGACGAGCTGGCCGAGTACTTCAGTGTTCTGCCCCGGCCACATCCATGTGATCGCACCCGTGGCTTGTGCCTTCCATCGTCGCGGCATGCATCCGACGGTACGCGGGCCGCGGGTCGGCGTAGACCCGCTCGGGTCGACGAAGCGGCTGCCCGCGCTTTCCGGCATAGGTGGCGGTGGGCCTGTCTACTGGCCTGCCATGCCGGAGCCGCATCTAGAGCGATCTTCGCCGGGCAGCTTCCCGATTGCACAGTTGGACACAGGAAACCCTGGTCAGACGCACGGCCGGGCCACAGCGTCCCGGCATGATGAGCGTGGGTGACGTCGAGACTGCTGGATCAAGCCAGGACCCTCAAATGACGAGCGTTGCCCTGCGCCGCCGCCTGCGCTATGTAACGGAGATCGGCGGACTCGACCCGGTGGCAGCGGGTCCTTCCGCTCGAGAGGATCACGTAGGTCGGGGATCGTGGCAAGGGTGCCTGCCGCTCTGCTGAAGACGGACTCGTCGTCAGCAGAGCGGATCAGGGCGCCGGGACCGTGTCCGTGAAGCTGGTCCCAGCCTGCTGGTAGGCGGCGACGTTGGACTCCACCTGGCTGGTGCTCAGGCTCTGCCCGTCGTCGTAGTAGACCCATCCGACCTGCTCGTTCCAGGTGCGCGGGGTGGAACTGCCGGCGAGGTACCCGTTGATGAACCACTCGTTGAAGTCGAGGGTCATGTCCTCGCGCGGGTAGTACTTGCCGGTGCTGGTGAAGACCTGCGTGCCGTCGATCGAGTACGTGACCGTGCCGTTGAGCACCGTCTCGACGAGGGTGTGCCAGCCCTGCAGGCTGCCCTGGGTGTCGGTGGTGACGCGGTCCAACGCGTCGGCGCTGTACCACGTGGTGGTGTACATCGACTTCGCCGGACCGCCCCAGCCGCCGTTCGGCAGGTATTCGAAGTCGTCCTCGCTGTAGAGGGTGTTGTCGGGGCTGATCGAGTAGAAGGTCTCGTTGACGTCGTCGCCGTTGGGGCCGGTCGTCGGGGCGTCGTTGAAGTACACGCGCGCGGCGTAGGTGCCGGACAGGAACTTCTGTGAGGTCGTGTCGATCTCGGCCTGGACGGTGTCGGCCGCGGTGCCGTCGGTGCTGGCGGCGAGGTTCATCACGTGCTTGCCGCCGGCCGCGGTCGAGGCGGGGAAGGTGACGGCGTTTGCGGACCAGGTCGCGCCGGTCACGCCGGGGCCGCCGGAGGAGGTGCGTACGGTCCAGTCGTGCGCGGTGAGGTTCGGGTCGCTCGAGCTGGTGTAGTTGAAGTCGTCGAACATGACTCCAGTCGAGGTGCCGGTGCTTCCCGTGCTGCCACCGGTCGGGCTTCCGGACCCGGACCCGGAGCCCGTGGGATTGCCGGTGGTCCCGTTCGGCTCGACGCCCCAGACCAGCGCGCCGTTCTCGGAGGCGGTGGTCGTCGTCGACGCGGTGTACGAGGTGTCCGCGCCGTTGAACGAGTAGTCGTTGGCCTGGTTGATGTTCTGCCAGTCGGCGCGCCACATGCGAAGTTGCATGTCGCCGCTGTTGGCGCCGGGTGCGAGCGAGCCGGCCGCGCCGCTGAAGGAGATCTGCAGGTAATGGTCGGCCGTCGCGGTCGGGCCGGCCAGCGGGGAGACGGCGCCGGTCACGTCGGCGCACGAGACGACGGCCCATGCGCAGCCGAAGTCGTATGTCTCGTTCGACGGGTCGGAGAAGTAGTAGTCGATCGTCAGGGAGCTGTAGGGGATGGCCGAGCTCGTGTTGTTGACGAGTTCGAACCAGGGGTCCACCTCGTCGTTCACGGTCGGGGTCGCGGTTTTGTAGAGGACGGTCACGGCCGGGGCGGCGGCCTGCGCCGAGGAGAGCACGGCGGGGACCAGCACGCTGCCGGTGAGAACCATCGCCGCACCTACAGGCAGCAGGGCGCGGCGGAGGGATTTCGGCTTCATAGGCGGTTCCTAAGCAAGCTGAGAGTTGACCACAGGTAAGTTTCTGTGTTCGTTGCGGGAGAGGATGTGCCTGAATCTGGAGGCTGTCAAGCCTTTCGAGTCCAATGGTCTGGACCAAACGGCGAACCCTTGACTTTACCAAAGGTCAGATGTCATCCTTCCGGCCAACGGAGTTCCGGCCCCGTTTCCCTTACGCTCTGGAGGCCACGGTGCACCAGCGATCAACCCTCGGTATCAGAAAGCTCCCGCTCCTCGCGGGTGTGTTGGCCCTCGCCGCGGTCGGCGTGTCCGGCTGCGGCGGATCTTCGGGCTCGAGCACGCCGGCCGCTGCGAAGAGAAGCAGCACCCTGTCGGTTTGGTATATGGACGGCGACCTGAGCAGCCAGGACCAGGCGGCGATCGGCGCCGCGTTCACCGCGGCCACCGGCGCCAAGGTCAACGTGCAGATCCAAGAATGGGCGAACATCAACACCAAGCTCAGCACCGCCCTCGCCCAGAACGACCCGCCGGACGTCGTGGAGATCGGCAACACGGACGTGCCGCTGTTCGCCGCGACCGGCGCGCTGGCCGACCTCACGCCCGAGAAGCCGGCGCTCGAACAGGGCCAGAGTTGGCTGCCGGGACTGTCCGGACCGGCCACCGTATCCGGCCACCTCTACGCCGCGCCGCTCTTCGCGGGCGACCGCGCGGTGATCTACAACAAGAAACTCTGGGCCAAAGCCGGGATCACGTCCGTCCCGACCAGCTACGCCGAGCTGACCGCCGACCTGGACAAGATCAAGACCGCGAACCCCTCGCCCGACTTCAGCGCGTTCTACTTCCCGGGCCAGTACTGGTATGGGGCGCTGCAGTTCGTCTGGGACGCCGGCGGCCAACTGGCCACCGAGAGCGGCAGCACGTGGTCGGGCGCGCTCGCCTCACCCGCGGCGCAGCAGGGCCTTGCGACGTGGAAGACGTTCCAGAACACGTACTCGACCGCCGCCTCGCGCAACGTCGACACCAAGAGCCCCGACCAGGCCGCACTCTTCGCTCAGGGCAAGGCCGCGACGATCCTCGACACCAGCCTCAACACCGTGCTCAAAGACAACCCGGCGCTCAAGGGCGAGATCGGCACCTTCCCCTTCCCCGGCCGGGCCGCGGGCACCTCGCAACCGGTATTCCTCGGCGGCTCCGACCTCGCGATCGCCGCGAAGAGCCCGAATCAGGCGCTCGCCGAGCAGTACCTCAAGGCCGCGACCAGCATCGCGGTGCAGACGGCGGACATCGTCGGCGTGGACGGCTGGACCCCGGTCTCCACGCAGCTGATCACGCGGACCTCGTCCACACTGTCGGAGACGTCGAAGGCTTTCGCGCAGGCCGCTTCGCGCAGCGTCGCGACTCCGGCCACGCCCGGATGGGCCACGATCGAGTCCGACGCGTCGATCAACCAGTTCTTCGCTGCGATCGCGACGGGCACGCAGAGCCCGCAGCAGGCGGCGCAGTCCTTCGACAGCCACCTCGATCAGGCGCTCAACGCCACGCCGTGAGCGGAAAGCAAACTCCTGAGATGACTCAAACAGCGCCCGATCGCGCGCCCGCCGCCCTGGATGAGCCCAGGGCGGCGGCCCGCCGCCCGCGACGCCGCCGCCTGCGCGATCGCGCCACGCCCTACGTCCTACTCGCCCCGGCGACGGTCGTGCTCGGCCTGGTGCTCGGATACCCATTGGTCCGCCTGCTGGTGATCTCCATGCAGGATTACGGACTCCGGGCCCTGTTCACCGGGGTCACGCCGTGGACCGGCTTCTCGAACTACGCGCAGATCTTCACCGGTGGCCAGTTCGGCGGAGTCCTGCTGCGCACGCTGCTGTTCTGCGCGGCGCTCGTCGGCGGCACGCTGCTGATCGGCCTCCTCGTCGCCCTGATGCTCGGCGCTGCCGGCAAGCGGATGCGCACCGCAGTCACCATCTGCCTGATCTGCGCCTGGGCCGTGCCGACCACCGCGGCGACGCTCGTGTGGCAGTGGTTGTTCGAGCCCGGATACGGTGTGATCAACTGGATGCTCACGAAGCTGACGGTGTTCGGCGATCTGACCCAGCACGACTGGTTCGCGAGCTCGTTCTCCGCGTTCGCGGTGATCTGGCTGCTCGTGGTCTGGCAGTCGGTGCCGTTCGTCGCGCTCACGCTGCGCGCGGGCCTGTCGCAGATCCCGAGTTCCTACTACGAGACCGCCGCGATATCGGGGGCCGGCGCATGGACCTCGTTCCGCATCGTCACGCTGCAGTTCTTGCGGCCGATTCTGCTGCTGGTCACGATCCTGTCCGTGGTCTGGGACTTCAACGTGTTCAACCAGATCTGGATCCTGACCCAGGGCGGCCCGGACGGCGGCACCACCACCCTCGGCATCTGGTCCTTCACGCGGGCGTTCAGCAGCGAGTCCTTCGGGCAGGGCGCCGCGATCGCGGTGGTCTCCGTCGCCATGCTGCTCGTGCTCACCGCGTACTACGTCCGCCGTCTCGTCCGGGCGGGTGAGCAGTGGTGAAGCCCCGTTCCCGCCGCGTCACGGTCAACGCTGCCGCCACGCTGTTCTGCGTCGTGTGGATCTTCCCGGTCTACTGGATGGTCAATACGGCGTTCAAGCCCTACGGCGACATTCTGCGGCCCACGCCGAGATTCATCCCCGTTCCGCTCAGCCTCGGCAATTTCGCCGACGCGCTCGGGAAGCCGTTCTTCGGCGACTACCTTCGCAATAGCCTGATTGCAACCGGAGCGGCCGTCGTCGGCGGCGCGATCCTCGCCCTGCTGGCCGCCGTCGCGCTGACCCGGTTCAGGTTCTTCGGGAGACGCGCGTTCCTCATAGCGGTCCTGGCCGTGCAGATGATCCCGTCTCCCGCGCTGGTCATCCCGATCTTCCTCAGCCTCAAGAGCGCGAACCTCCTCAATACCCTGCTCGGACTTTCGCTCACCTACATCGGCTTCGTGCTCCCGTTCACGATCTGGACCCTGCGCGGCTTCCTGCACGGCGTCCCGGTCGAACTCGAGGAGGCCGCGATGGTCGACGGCGCCGGACGCGTCACCGTCATCCGCCGCATCCTGCTGCCCCTCGTGGCGCCGGGCATCATCGCGAGCAGCGTCTTCGCCTTCATCACGGCCTGGAACGACTACTTGTTCGCGTACGTCGAGATGAAGGATCAGAGTCATTACACGCTGCCGGTCTGGCTGGTGAGCTTCAGCACGAGCACCGGCACCGACTACGGCGGCCTGATCGCAGCGTCGACCCTGTTCGCGCTGCCCGTCATCCTGTTCTTCCTGGTGATCCAGCGCAGGCTCGTCGAGGGCATGACCTCCGGCGCCGTCAAGGACTGACATCACCCACTGCGCCCGTCCCGCCCAGCCCGAAAGGCCGTCGTGATCATCCCGCGCCCCCTCCGCCTGAGCCGAGTCCCCGGCCGCTTCGCCCTGCCCGCCGCGCTGAACCTGCGGGCCGGGCACGGGGCCGAGCGCCCGGCCGACCTGCTGGCGGAATACCTGGCCCCGCGACCCCGCACAACCCAGGGCCCTGAAATTCACCTGGATCTGGTCCCTCCGGACGACTCTCGACCGCCGGAGTCCTACCGTCTTCAGATCGATCCGGACCAGGTACGCCTGACCGCACCGAATGAGTCAGGCCTCTTCCATGGCGTCCAGACGCTGCGCCAACTCCTCGCCGCCGAGGAGGGACACGCCTGGCCCTGCCTGACCATCGACGACGCGCCGCTGCTGCCCTGGCGCGGCGTGATGCTCGACCTGGCCCGCCACTTCATGCCGATCGAGTTCCTGCACGACTTCGTCGACCAGCTCGCGCTACACAAACTCAATGTCCTGCATCTGCACCTGACCGACGACCAGGGCTGGAGGATCGAGATCGACGGTTGGCCGCGGCTGACCGAGATCGGCGCGTGGCGCAGCGAGTCGATGGTCGGCCCGGCCGGAAGCGACCAGTTCGACGACGTGCCCCATGGCGGCTTCTACACGCAGAAGCAGCTCGGCGACCTCGTGCGGCACGCGGCGACCCGCGGCGTGCGTATCGTCCCCGAGATCGAGATGCCGGGTCACGCGCGGGCCGCACTCGCCGCGTATCCGGAGCTCGGCGTGCACGGACAGCCGCTCGATGTCTGGACCTCGTGGGGGATCAGCGAGGACATCTTCGGCGTGCACGACACGGCACTCGACTTCTGCCGCGAAGTGCTCGCCCAGACGGTCGCAGTCTTCCCTGATCAGTTCGTGCACATCGGCGGTGACGAGTGCCCGACCGTGCAATGGGAGACCGACCCCTTCTCGCGCGGCCACGCCGAACGCCTCGGCTTGGAGAACCCCGCGCAGCTGCACGCGTGGTTTCTGACCACCGTGCGCGGATACCTCGCCGAACACGGTCGCCGGGCCGTGAGCTGGGACGGGCCGTCCGCAGCCCCCGGCAGACTACCGACCGACCTCGTGCTCGCCGCCTGGCTCGACCGCGCCGACGCGCTGCGGTCGATCGAGCGCGGCCACCAGGTGTTGCTGACGCCGCATCAGTCCACCTTCCTCGACTACGCCCAGCGCGATCACCCGGAGGAGCCGCAGGCGCAGCCCGGCTTCGTGATCACGCTCGCGGACGTCTACGGCTTCGACCCGCTGGCCGGTGCGGCGGGAGGGAGGCTCCCGGTCGCCGATCCGGCCGGGAGCGCTGCCGGAGTCCTCGGCGCCCAGGCACAGCTGTGGGCCGAGTTCCTCACCTCGCCGGACCGCGTGCTGTACGCGGCGCACCCGCGCCTCGGCGCGTTCGCCGAGGCCGTCTGGGCCACGGGCGAACGCGACTACGCCGAGTTCCGCGAACGACTTGCTAAGCTCGGGCCGCTGCTGGCCGGGCGACCTGCGAGAATTGAGGTGTGAAGCCCGTGAACGTGGTGGGAGCAGGCGAACAGGGGCGCACCCGCGTCGCCAGCACGGCCAAGCGGGACAGCGTCCGCACGCACCTGCTCGACCTCATCGAGCAGGCCGGCCCCGGAACCGCGCTGCCGCCGGAGCGGGACCTCGCCGCGCGGCTCGGCGTCTCCCGGCCCACCGTGCGCGCCGCGATCGAGGACCTGACGCGGCTCGGCCTGCTGGTGCGCCAGCAGGGCCGCGGAACGTTCACCAGCCCGCGGAAGATCACCCAGGAGCTGAGCGGCAAGAACACCGCAGCGTTCGCGGTGCCCCCTGCCGAGGGCGACTGGACCAGCAGGGTCCTGAGCTTCCGGATCGCCCCGGCCGGCGCGCCGCGGGCCACGCGCCTGAAGGTTTCGCCTGCGGACCCCGTGCTCCGCGTGGTCCGGCTGCGCCTCGTGGACGGCGAGCCGATGGCGATCGAGCGCATCGACCTGCCCGCCGAGGTCGTCCCCGGCCTCGGCCCCGAGGACCTGGAGCGCGGCAATTTCTACCAGCTGCTGCGCGAGCGGTACGCGGTCGTGGTCAGCGACGCGATCCAGAGCATCGAGCCGACGGTCGCCAACCCGGACCAGGCCGATCTCCTCGACGTCCCCGTCTACGCACCGGTGCTGCTGATCGAGCGCACCACGCGGGACGTGGACGGGCTGATCGTCGAGTACGCGCGCTCGATCTACCGCGGTGACCGGTACCGGATCATCTCGAAGCTGTCCTTCGACAGCGAGTCCGGCTGAGGGATCCGGTCGAGGTCTGCACCTGGGGCCCGCCCGATCCCCACCCGCGGTTCGAGGCGGGTCTTCGTCGGACCGGCTTCGCGAGAGGCATGACCTCGAGCATCAAACCATCGCCCCGAGCCGACGCGCTGAGGAAGAAAGCGGCGGGCGCGCCCGGGCGCGATGGACCGCAACCGCGGTCTACTGCCAGGTCAGGAGACGATGTCCTGGTTGCGGAAGTGGCGCAGGGCGAGGGCGTAGAAGAGCACGGCGAAGGAGAGCGAGAGGCTGACGCCTTCGATCATGCCTGTCCATTCGGGGCTGGGCTGGAGGATGTCCGCCCATGCGTACATTCCATGCGTGGGCAGGAAGGTGCGCAGCGAACCGAGGGCGCTGATGTTGTCCAGGATGCTCGAGACGATGACCAGCCCGACGGCTCCTCCCACGGCGCCCAGCGGAGCGTCCGTGCGGGTCGACAGCCAGAGGGCGAAGCTCGCGACGGACAGCTGGCAGACCAGCAGGTAGACCGCGATGATCGCGAAGCGCGACACGGCGGTGCCGAACGAGAGCGACCCTGACAAGGGCAGGTGCAGGCCTCCCGAGCCGTAGGCCGCCATGCCGATGGCCAGGGCCGTGGCCGGCAGCAGGAGGACGGAGACGGCACTCAGGCCGAGTGCCACTGTGAATTTGCTGTAGAGCAGCCGGGTGCGCGATACGGGGGCTACGAGGAGGTAGCGCAGGGAGGACCAGTTGGCCTCGGAAGCGACAGTGTCCCCGAAATACAGCGCGACGGGTACGCTCAGCAGGAAGCCACTGGCGAGGAAGACCACTGCGAAGGCGAAGTTGATTCCGGAAGAGGTCGCCACGTCGATCAGGTCGGGCGTGTTGCTGTTGCTGCTACTCGTGTCGCCGATGGTGAGGGCGGCCCAGACGATCACCGGGAGCGCCGCCATGAGGGCGAGGGCCACGGCGGTGCGTCGGCGGCGGATCTGACGGACGGCCTCGACGCGCAGGGGCAGCGTGGCCGTGGAGCTGTAGCCGGGGGCGGCCTCGGATGCCGATTCGGTGATGACGGTCATGCGGGCTCTCCGGTAAGCGTGAGGAAGGCGTCCTCGAGTCGCCGCTGCGGGCCGAGGTTTTCGATGGGGACCCCGAGGCGGAGCAGTTCGGTGAGCAGATCGGGCACCGGCAGCCCGTCTAAACGGATGAGCAGACCGTGCTCGGCGGGCTCGGCCTCGGCGACGCCGGGCAGCACCGCGATCTTGTGCGCGACGGCCTCGCGGGTCTCGGCGGTCATCACGTCGGGCGCCACGCCCACCAGAAGCGCGTCGCCGCCGCCGGTGATCTCCGCCACGGGGCCGGCCGCGCGCAGGCGCCCCTGGTCCATGACGACCAGGTGGGTGCAGGTCTGCTCGACCTCGGCCAGCAGGTGGCTGGAGACGATGACGGTCCGGCCGCCCGCGGCGTAGCGGGTGATGACCGAGCGCATCTCGCGGATCTGCTGCGGGTCGAGGCCGTTGGTCGGCTCGTCGAGGATGAGCAGGTCGGGCAGTCCCAGCATGGCCTGCGCGATGGCCAGGCGCTGGCGCATGCCCTGCGAGTAGGTACGCACGGGGCGGTCCAGCGCGTCGCCGAGGGCTGCGATCTCCAGCGCCTCGTCGATGTGGGCGTCGGCCTTCGGGCGGCCGGTGGCGGCCCAGTAGAGCCGGAGGTTGGTCCGGCCGGTCAGGTGTGGGAGGAACCCGGCGCCCTCGACGAATGCGCCGACCCTGGAGAGCACGGAGGCTCCCGGTTCGATGGGGCGGCCGAAGACCTCGACGTTGCCCGAATCCGCGCGGATCAGGCCCATCAGCATGCGCATCGTCGTGGTCTTGCCCGCGCCGTTGGGGCCGAGCAGGCCGAGGATCTGGCCGCGTTCCACCCGGAACGAGAGGTCCTGGACAGCGTATCGGTCGTTCGAGCCGCGGTACTTCTTGGACAGGCCGGTGACCACGAGCGGAGCGGGTCCCGATGCCGGATCCGGCCGCCGCTCCCGGTCGATGCGGCGCCGGCTGGACGATCTGCCCGTCAGCAGGAGCGCGGCGGCCGCCGCCAGGGCTGCCAACGGCAGAAGCCAGACCCATACCGGAACGGGCGCCTGCTCGCCGCGCAGTGCGGTGTCGATCGGCACGCTCAACGCGGTACCCGGCGAGAGGGCGACACGGTAGGTCGCCGGCGCAGCCGGGGAGAAGTAGCCCAGGTCGGTTGAGGCGACTACGAGCCGCAGACGGTGCCCGGCCGCGAAGCTGTAGTCGATCGCCGGAAGCTGCACGTTGATCGTGGCGGTGCCGGGGCCGGACACCCGAAGCGGGGCCACCAGCTGGTCGGGAAGCACGGTTTTGTCGTTCGGCGCGACGTCGTAGAGCTTCGCGAACAACACCGCGCCGGCCGTCGTCGTGGTACTCACCGTCACACGGATCGTGGCCGACCCGGTGAACTGGAGCGCCGAGACGAGTGGGGAGGAGTTGAAGGCGGCGTACTGGCCCGGGAAGTCCTGGCTGAACGAGAGCCCGCTTTCGGCGCTGGATAGCTGCGCCAACGTGCCAAGGCCTGGAACCGCCGAGACCGCCGGTGGCATACCGCCGGCCGGGTTGGCCACGGTCTGCGCGCCGCCGGTGAGCCGGATTGAACGCTGCGACGTGCCGCTCAGTCCCGGATAGCCGTCGGCGTCGGCGCCACGTTCCACGAGCGTGCCGGACGACGTGGAGACCCCGCCGGTGCGAGTGACCCGGAACGTGGGGCCCGTATCCACCGTCCGGTCGCCCTTGAGGTATCGGTCGAACCAGGCCAGGGTGCGGTCCTGGACGCGCCCGGTCTCCTGGTCGCCGCCGTCGTGGCCGCCGGCGAACCAGTCGACCGATACGGGCGCGCCGTTGGCCGTGATCGCACGCGCCATCTCATCGCCCTGGCTGAGCGGAAACAGCGAGTCTTCCTGGCCCTGGGTGATGAGAGTCGGAATCTTGATGCGGTCGGCGACCGAGGACGGGCTCGAGCGGTCGAGCAACTCCATCGCCGCGGGACTCGCGGTGCCCGTGATCGCGGCCTGCTGATAGAGCCGGCACAATTCGGCGGTGAAGGCGCATCCGCCCTTCACCGACGCGGTGGTGAAGAAGATCCCGGCCCACAGCTTCTTGAATACGCCGTTCGGGAACAGCGCCTGGCGCAGGTCCCACCAGGTCATCTCCGGCGCGATCGCGTCGACGCGGTGATCGTCGCCGGCGGTCAGCAGGGCCAGCGCGCCGCCGTAGGAGGCGCCCGCGATGCCGACGCGCGGGTCGTCCGGGCCGTCCTGCAGCACGTCTGGTCGGTGGCCGAGCCAGTCGATCAGCCGCCGCGCGTCGGCGACCTCGCGGTCGGGGGAGTCGAGTCCGATCTGTCCGGTCGATGCACCGAATCCACGGGCGGACCACGTCAGCACCCGGTAGCCGTGCTGAGCCAGGAAGCGGGCCTCAGGGGCCATGTCCTGCTTGCTGCCGTCGAAGCCGTGAGCGAGCAGTACGGCCGGCCGGGGCGTGGAATCGTCTGTGGTGAAGTACGACGTATCGATGCGGACCGTCTGGCTGCTGCCCGGCGTCGTCGGCATCGTGAAGGTCTGGTCGATTTGGTGTACGGATGGCTGGGCGTCGGCCCGCGCAAAGGCTGCGGCTCCCACTGCCACAAGAGCGACGACGGTAGCTGCGGCGGCGATCCGCCGCGAAAGACGTATGGGGCGCACAAGCTTCTTTCAGCGACTGGGCAAGCGGTTAACGTCCATCGAGCCTTCCACGGTGCGAATGATCCGTCGTCAGGCCGAAGGGTCACACGCGGTCATACCAGAGGAGGACGGCGGTATGACCCTGCCGAGGCAGTCGGACGCATCCGGCGCGTCGAGGGTGTGTCCCGCCCAAACCGGGCGAGCGTTTGCAGATATCGCCGTTAGCCGCCCGTTGCCCACGACCAGAGTTCCCCGAAGCCGGGATAGTGGGTCTTCCGGCGGCCGACGGCGGCGAACACGAGGTCAGCCGTCGGTGTCCGGTCGCCCTGGGCACGGCGGGGGAGGGGCGCTTGCGGAGGGCAGGGCCTGCCGGCCGGCGCTGCTGGCCCGTACCATCAGTTCGAACGAGGGGAACAGTTCGCGCGGCTGCTCCGGAGCGGTTTTGTTGATCCGCTGCACCAGCAGTTCCACGGCCTGCCCGGCCAGCGCGGGGGTGTCCGGTGCGATCGAGGTCAGAGGCGGATCGCAGTAGCGGCACTCTTCGATGTCGTCGAACCCGGCGACGGCGACGTCCTCGGGTACCCGCTGGCGGGCCTCGCGCAACGCGGCGAGCGCGCCGAGCGCGAGCAGATCGTTGAAGCAGAACACCGCGTCGAGATCGGGCCGCGTCTCGAGCAGCCGGGTCATGGCCACTCTGCCGTCCTCCCGGTGGTAGCGTTCGACGTCCCCGAGCAGCGTCCGGTCGAGGGGAAGGCCCGCAGCGGTCAGGCCCTTGCGATACCCCTCCAGCCGGTGGGCCGCCGTTCCGGCCGGCCGGTCGGTGGTGCCGATGGCCGCGATCCTGGTGCGTCCGAGCTGCGCGAGGTGGCCGACGGCGGCGGCCGCGGCGGCCACGTCGTCCACGGCGACGTGGTCGGCGCCGGCCTTCCAGAGGCGCTCGCCGAGCAGCACGATCGGATGCGTGCCGCGGATCTCCTCGACGTCCTCCGCGGTCAACGCAAGGGGGCTCGCGATCACGCCGTCGGTGACGTTGTCGCGGATCCCCGCGGCCACCCGCCGCTCGTGCGGACGGTCCCCGCCGGTGCGGTCGATCAGGACGGTGAGCCCGCGCTTCTCCGCGGCGACCACGACCTGCTCGGCCAGGTCCGCGAAGTAGGGCGTCAGCTCGGGCACGGCCAGCGCGATCAGACCGCTGCGACCACTGCGCAGCCGGCGGGCGGAGAGGTTCGGCCGGTAGCCCAGCTCGTCGAGCGCAGCCTGCACCCTGGCCTTCGTCTGTTCACTGATGAACGGATAGCCGTTGACGACATTGGAGACCGTCTTGATCGACACACCCGCCGCGGCGGCCACGTCGCGCAGCGAGACCGGCATGAATGTCCACCTCCTGGTAGCGGAACCGGCGGGAGGTCTCGACCGGGCCCCTTGCCGGAACCTTAGCACGGCAGCGCTCTTTACAACGATGTCTTCAACGTTGTATAACTTCCTCGCGCACTCACCCCAGGAGGTTCCAACGTGTCGCTCACACACGTGGCCGTCGACGCTGACTTCACCCTCGGCCGGGTGGACCGCCGCCTGTTCGGCTCCTTCGTCGAGCACATGGGCCGCTGCGTCTACGAAGGCGTCTACGAGCCCGGGCATCCGACCGCCGACGAGCACGGCTTCCGGCGCGACGTGCTCGAACTGGCCGGCGAGCTCGGGGTGAGCGTGGTGCGCTACCCCGGCGGCAACTTCGTCTCCGGCTACCGCTGGGAGGACGGCATCGGCCCGGTCGAGCAGCGGCCCACCCGCCTCGACCTGGCCTGGCGCTCGATCGAGCCGAACAGCTTCGGCCTGCACGAGTTCATGCAGTGGACCCGTGCGGCCAAGGTCGAACCGATGCTCGCGGTCAACCTCGGCACCCGCGGCATCCAGGAGGCCGCCGACCTGGTCGAGTACTGCAACATCCCGAAGGGCACGCGGCTTTCCGACCTGCGCGCGGAGAACGGCGCGGCCGAGCCCTTCGGCGTCGGGCTGTGGTGTCTGGGCAATGAGATGGACGGCCCCTGGCAGGTGGGCCACAAGAGCGCCGAGGACTACGGCAAGCTCGCAGCCGAGACCGCCAAGGCCATGCGGCTGGTCGACCCCGGAATCGAACTCGTCGCCTGCGGCAGCTCGAACCGGCAGATGAGCACCTTCGGCTCCTGGGAGGCGACCGTGCTCGAGCACACCTACGAGCACGTCGACTACATCTCGATGCACACCTACTACGAGGAGACCGACAACCTCGCCGACTTCCTGGCCACCGCGGTGGACATGGACCGGTTCATCGACGAGGTGATCGCGACGGCCGACTACGTCCGTGCCAAGCTCCGCAGCCCCAAGCAGCTCAAGATATCGTTCGACGAATGGAACGTCTGGTATCAGGCCGCGTATCACAGCCGGCCGGCACGTGACTGGGAGCACGCGCCCGCGCTGATCGAGGACGACTTCCGCGTCACCGACGCGGTGGCCGTCGGCTCTTACCTGATCTCGCTGCTCAATCACGCCGACCGGGTCGGCGTGGCGTGCCAGGCGCAGCTGGCCAACATCATCGCGCCGATCCGCACGGTCGGCGGCGGACCGGCCTGGCGCCAGCCCATCTTCTTCCCCTTCGCGCACGTCGCCCGGCTCGCCAGGGGCCAGGCCCTCAAGGTGCCGGTGCACGCGCCCTCGGTGGTGACCCCGCGCTTCGGCGAGGTCGCGGCCGTCACCGCGGCCGTCACCTGGGATGAGGAGAACGAGCGGCTCGCGCTCTTCCTGGTCAACCGCGACCCGGAGCACGGCCACACCGCGGAGGTCGATCTTCGGGCCCTGCCGGATCTCGGCGTGCTCGAACAGCTCTCGCTGCACGACGACGACATCCGGGCCACCAACTCGGCGCAGCACCCGGATCGGGTCCGCCCGAGTGCCGAGATCACCGCACGGCTGGACGGCGGCCGGCTGACGGTCGACCTGCCCGCCGTCTCCTGGACCGCCCTGAGCCTGGGCGGTGCCACCGCCTAGGCGATCGACCCGCTCCACTTCACTCAATGAGGAGTAACGATGGAATCCATAGAACGGGCTCTGAGCCGCCGGCGCTTCCTCGGCGTCGCCGGCGCCCTCGGCGGCTCACTCGCGTTGGCCGCCTGCGGGGGCACAAGCACTCCGCCCGGCGCGACGGACGCGACCGGCACGGCGGCCGCCGGACTGAGTTATGACGGACCGAACGTCACCCTGCAGTTCTGGACCGGCTGGACCGGCGCCGACGGGCAGTTCGCCAAGCAGATGGTCACGGAGTTCAACAAGGCGAACCCGAAGGTTCAGGTCCAGTTCGCGGCCTACCAGTGGGCTGACTTCTTCCAGAAGCTGCCCGCGGCCGTCACCAGCGGCAACGGGCCGGACGTCGCGGTGATGCACATCGACGACATCGCGACCCAGGCGGCCGAGCAGGTGATCGTGCCGATCGACGCGATCGCGACCGCGCTCGGGTTCTCCGCCGCGCAGTTCGCCCCGGCGGTCTGGAACGACGGCGTCTACCAGGGCAAGCGCTACGGCATCCCGATCGACGTACACAATCTGGGCTTGTTCTACAACCAGGATCTGTTCGAGAAGGCGGGCATCAGCGCGCCGCCGACGGATCTGAACACGTACATGGACGCCCTCGACAAGCTCAAGGGCATCGGCGTGCAGGGCAGCTGGGTCAGCCCCTTCCAGTTCACCGGCGGAATGATGTTCCAGTCGCTGCTGTGGCAGTACGGCGGAGACCTGTACAACGCGGACACCTCCAAGGCGACCTGGGACTCGGACGCCGGAATCAAGGCTCTGACGTGGATGGTGGACCTGGTCAAGCAGGGCTACAGCCCGGCGAACGTGGCCCAGGACGCCGACTACGTGTCGCTCAAGAACGGCAAGAACGCCATGAACTGGCAGGGCATCTGGCAGGTCAACGACGTCGAGTCGCTCGCCGGCGTGCACATCGGGCTCGCGCCGCTGCCGGCCATCGGAGGCAAGCCCGGAGTCTGGGGCGACTCGCACCAGTTCGTCCTGCCGCGCAACGGCAGCAACAGCAGTGACAAGCAGGCCGCGGCCCGCTACTTCATCCACTGGTTCACCGGCCGGGAGGCCGAATGGGCCAAGAGCGCGAAGGTCCCGGCGCTCACCAGCCTGCAGTCCAGCAGCGCCTTCCAGCAGTTGACCTCGCTCAAGGCCTTCGCCCAGGAGGTGCCCGCCGTGCACTTCCCGCCGGCGGTGGCCGGCATCGGGGACGCGACCGCCAAGCTCTACGACGCGGTGCAGAGCGCCGTGCTCGGGCACAGCGACCCGGCGACCGCGCTGCACGGCGCGGCCAGCGCCGCCAACGGCATCCTGTCCGACAACATGCAGAAGTACGGCTGATCCGGATGGATGCCACCGCGGTCGCCCGGCGCGCGAGCCACGCCGGACCGGTCCGCACCGCCGCCCGCCGGGGAGTACCCCGGCGGGCGGCCGGCGCGACCCCGTACCTGTTCCTGCTGCCCTACGGCCTGCTGTTCGTGGGGTTCATCGCCGTTCCCGCCGTCTACGGGTTCTGGATCAGTCTGCACGACTACGACTACCTGCTGCCGCATCAGCCCTGGGTGGGCCTGCGCAACTACACCGATCTGTTCCAGTCGGGCAGCCGCGACGGCTCGGACTTCTGGAACAGCATGAAGGCCACCGGGGTCTTCACCCTGTTCAGCGTTCCCTTCCTGGTGACGGTGCCACTCGGCCTCGCGCTGCTGCTCAACCGGAAGTTCCCGGGCCGGACGTTCTTCCGGGCGGTGTTCTTCACCCCCTACGTCCTGGGCGTGGCGGTGGTCGGCGTGCTCTTCCGGTTCCTGCTCGACCCGAATCTCGGCGTCGTCAACGCCTACCTGCACGATCTCGGCCTGTCCTCGACCATCCCGTGGATCACGCAGCTGCCCTGGGCGTGGGTCTCGCTGGTGGCGATGACCGTGTGGTGGACCTCGGGTTTCAACGCGATCATCTATCTGGCCGGACTGCAGAACATCCCGGCCGAACTCTACGAGGCCGCCGACCTCGACGGGGCCTCGGCGTGGCAGAAGCTGCGGCACGTGACGCTGCCCTCGCTGCGGCCGGTACTGCTTTTCATCCTCACCTTGACCATCCTGGCCTCGGCGAACATGTTCGGCCAGTCGTATCTGGTGACCAAGGGCGCGCCGGCGAACCTCACCCGCACCGCGATCATGGAGATCGGGCAGGTGGGCCTCGGCGAGTACCGGCAGGGCGCCGCGGCGGCGATGAGCTACCTGTTCGCGCTCGTGCTGGTGGTGATCGGGATCCTCAACTTCCGGCTCCTGCGGGGCCGGGGCGACGCCGCGTGATCACGGAAAGGGCTGCTGACATGACCTCAATACCACTGAGCGGCCGCCGCGGCGGCTCGGACGGCGGCGGCGCCTCCCGCCGCCGTCCGGCGCCGCGCCGCGTCGCGCTCTGGCTCACCCTCGCCGTGCTGACCGTCGTCTTCGTCGCGCCGCTGCTGTGGATGCTGGTCACCTCGGTCAAGACGCCGCAGGCGGCCACCGCCTCCGGCGGCTCGTGGCTGCCCAGACCGTTCGACACGTCCAGCTATCGCACGCTGATGCAGTCCGCGGACACCCCCGTGCTGCGCTGGTTCCTCAACAGCCTGATCGCGGGCCTGGCCAACGCGGCGCTGATCGTCGTGGTCGATTCGATGGCGGCGTACGCGCTGGCACGCATGGACTTCCCGGGCAAGCGCGCGATCTTCGGCACCGTGGTGGGGACGATCTTCCTGCCCGCCTTCGTGTTCCTGATCCCCAACTTCCTGATCGTCAGCAGGCTCGGCTGGCTCGACTCCCTGTGGGCGATCATCGTGCCGAGCGCGGGCGGGGCCTTCGGCGTGTTCTTCCTGCGCCAGTTCTTCAGCACCCTGCCCCGTGAGCTCGAGGAGGCGGCGGTGATCGACGGGGCGAATCAGTGGACGGTGTTCATCCGGGTCGTGCTGCCGCTCTCCCGCCCCGCGCTGGCAACCCTCGCCGTGCTGTCGTTCCTCACCAACTGGAACGACTTCCTGTGGCCGGTGTACGTGCTGTTCAGTGCGGACCACCAGACGTTGCCGACCGGCCTGTCCACGCTGCAGGACGCCGCCACCGTCGACTATCCGCTCATCATGGCCGGCGCCGTGATCGCTTCAGTGCCCGCGATCGCGCTGTTCATCGCCGCCCAGCGCCACATCATCGAGTCCGTCGCGCACACCGGCCTCAAGGGCTAGACGGGCGGTAAGTCTCCCGTCCGTCGGGCCGGCGCGGATTTCCCGCGCCGGCCCGACTCGTTCCCGCTGCTTCGCGGCGAACGACACCCCGGATGCCGACCCGCTTCTCAAATCGGGCGACCTGATCTGGGCCGAAGACCGAGTGCCGACCCCGCACGAAGCGGTGGACGTCCGGCGGTCGCGGGCGAGCGGCTCGGCTGAGCGGCTCGGGCGAGCGGCTCGGGCGAGCGCACCATGACGGTCACCATGCCGCCCGGCGCCACCGGGACGATCGCGGCACCCATCGACGGTGTGGACAACCCGACCGCCCGGGTCGAGGGCCACGTGGTGCGCGCCGACAGCTGTTTCGCCGCGGAGCGGTGCCCGCGTCCGGATCCGGATTCGTGGAGTTGAGCGGCGTGCAGGGCAGGTACCAGGTGACCTGCGTACCCGGCGCACAGCCCGAGGGCAATCCGGTCGGCTGAGCGCCACGAGGGTGAAACGTGGCCGCCGCACCGCTCTCGGCGATCTTCGGAGCGCGTGCGGTGTGGCGGCCATGATTCCGCGGCGTTCGTCGAGCACTGTGGCTGAAGACCGGGATGAAACGCTGGAAACCACATCTATCCTCAGCTATTATTGAATAATCAGTATTTGATGCCAATCATCCGGATTGGTCTGCGGCTGGTGATCGAACGGGAGGAACGCTCCCGGAGGAGCGCCATATGGACCGGAACGCCCGGCCGGGCTCGCTGGAGCAAGACGGGCCGCGTCGGATGCGCCGAGACGCGCTCATGGCCACAGCGCTGCGGCAGTTGCACGCCCGTTTGCAGGCCAGCACGAGCACCGTTTACCTGGTGGACGACGAGACCCGCGTCCTGGTCGCCGCCATGTCGGTGGATACCCCGTTGAGCTTCACAGTGGTGCCTGAGATGGCGGTCGACGACCCCGGGCACATCAGCTCACGGGCGTACCGGAGCGGGGGACTCTTCGTAGCGGACGAGAAGTACGTCCACGAGTTGATCCAGGAGAATCCGGCGCTCGTGCTTCGGCTGCCGTTCCCCGTCCTCGGGGTCTCGGCCGCCCTTCGGACCGCACGGCGCCGCATCGGCGTCGTGACCATGCGCTGGTTGGCGCCGCGGAGGGTAGCCCGGAAGGAAATGGATTTCATTGCGGCGGCGGCCGACAGGCTGGCCCTCGATCTGGAGGCGCTGGCCGAGCAGGGCACATCGATGCAGGCGCCGGACGTGCCGCTGTTCATCGCTGGTTCCGTCGGCGGTTCGGCGGCCGAGAGGGCTGAACGTGGCGAGGCGGAGCAGACGTCGCCGCACGGCCACGAAGCCACCGGCAGCACGTTCCTGTACCAACTGCTCCAGCTCGCCACGGAGTTGACCGCCGCGACCAGCACCCAGGATGTCATGGCCTCGACACGGACCCGGCTGGTCCGGCCGTTCGGCGGGCGGGCCGTGATGCTGTGCACTTGCGAGGCCGGCCGCCTCAGTGTCGCGGGGTCCGCAGGCTTCCCCAACGCGGCCGTTCGGCGCGTGGACGGAATCGCATTGTCGAGGCCTACGCCGATGACAGATGCCATCACTCAGATCGAGGCGCGATTTCCGGGGGAAACGGAAAGCGCGCGGCCGAACTATCCGGATATGGAATGGGACGACGCCATAGACTCGCAGGCATTCCTGCCTCTAATTTCGAACAACCGGGCTGTCGGGTGCTGCATTCTCGAATTCGGCGAGGCTCGCCGGCTGACGCACGACGAGCGCGCGGTTCTCATGGTGATGGTGGGCCAGGTGGGCCAGGTGCTGGAACGGGCCCGTGCGTACGAGCTGATGCGGGCCCGGGCCCAGGGCCTCCAGCAGAGTCTGCTGCCGCGGCGTCTGCCGCTTCTGCCCGAGACCGAGCTCGCGGCGCGGTACGTCGCCGCGACCGAGGGCGCCGAGGTCGGCGGCGACTGGTACGACGTGATCCCGCTCCCGGACGGGGGCATCGGGCTGGTCATCGGAGACGTCGAGGGACACACCCTCGAGTCGGCCGCGATCATGGGGCAGGTGCGCACCGCGGTGCGCGCGTACGCGGCCGAGGGACACGACCCCTCAAGCGTTCTTGACCGGGTCAACCACCTGCTCGCCCGGCTCGACTCCGACCTGCTGGTCACCTGCTGCTGCATGTGGGTGGACCTCGGCGGCGGCATCGCCGTCGTGGCCAGCGCGGGCCATCACGTGCCCGTGGTCGCGGACGTCGGCGGTCGTCTGGCAGCACCGGCCGTCCCCGTCGGCCCCCCTTTCGGCGTCGACGACTCCGTCCATTATCAGCAGACTGATTTCGCGCTGCCCCCCGGTGCCGTCACCGCGCTGTTCACCGATGGTCTTCTGAACGCGCGTCACGGCGGCACGGAACCTGCCGTCGATCGGCTCGCCCACCGCATCACGGATGGCTACTCGGATGACCTCGAGGTCGTGGCGGACCGGCTCATCGCGGACTTCCGGCCCGAAGCAGACTTCGAGGATGACGTGGCGCTGCTGCTCATGCGGTACGTGGGAGCGCGACAGCGTGAACATCGGCGCGTGGCGCAATTCTGCGTGCAACGCCACGATCTGCGCGGCGTACGGCGCATCCGGCATCAACTCGGTGACCTGCTCTACGAATGGGACCTCGAGGCACCCCTCGACGAACTGAAACTCCTCGTCTCCGAGGTCGTGACCAACGCGCTGATCCACGCCGACAGCGAGGTGTACGTGCAACTGCGCGAGTACCCCGATCACATCCGCATCGAGGTGCGCGACACCGACCCGCATCCGCCGATGCCCACCTGGATCCTGGTGGCCGACGAGGCGGAGAACCAGGAGGCGGAATCCGGGCGTGGACTGCTGATCGTCGACGCCGTGGCGTCCGCGTGGGGAAGCGCGCCGGCCGGACGCGGCAAGACCACGTGGTTCGAGCTTCCGACGAGGGCCCTCGTGGGAACGGGTGCCGGGGATTCGGAGGCCTGACCAACGTCGAGGCTGGTTCCCGATACCGGCGTGGCGTCAGCCGCCGACGAATCCCAGCGCCTCCCGGGCCAGCGCCAGCCAGTCGAGGCCCGAGTCCGGGTCCAGGCTGAGCCACTGTCTCATCGGCGTGCGCTTGTTCGCATCGAAGCGTTCCCCGTGACCGTCGTCCACGAGTGCGGTGACGCGCTCGGCCGGGAGTTTCAGCACGAGGCGGCCGCGCACGAGCATCGCGAAGATGTTCCCGTTGATTCGCAACGCCGAGTGTCCGAACCCGTTGCCCGTTCCCGGGGGCGTCACACCGGCCGTGCCGAGCAGTTCGACGACCAGGTCGTCGAACCGTGCCTGCGGGCTGGCGCTGTCGATTTCGTCCACGCTGGGTAGCTTATTCGTCTCCACTGACGGTACGTGCGTCGACTCCGTCATCGGGGTGAAGCCGCCGTGGGCGGTGAACACGGCCGAGGGCACGGCGATGCCGAGGGCCCCACCCAGGAAGAGCATCGCGGTCCACGGCAGCAGGTGCAGGCCCTCGCCCCGAGAACCCTGAAACACACGTGAAGATCTGTTATTCGTGCCCTGTTGAAGCCCTGAGGCACATATGCCCCATGAATACAACGTTGCATCGTGCCACCTCATGGGTATTGCCCTACAGGTCAACATCGCGCGGATCTCCTGGAGGATGCCTATGCGCTGGCGGCGCGCACTTGTCGTACCAGCCTCATTCGCCCTGCTCACGGTTCTGGCCGTGCCCGCCTCGGCGGGCGCGGGGCCGGTCGGTGCTTCGGTGAGCTCTGAATCGCTCGCGACGACACCCGTGCAGGAGACGGCCACCGGAACGGCGCGCACACTCGATTTCCCCGGCGGGTCCTATGTGGTGGCGCGCTCGTCCGGCGCAGTGTCGATGGTGGACGGCGACGGACGGACCGCATGGCGGCTCGAAACCCAGGACCTTTATCAGGATTGGGATCTGACCTGGCAGCAGCCCGGCTTCACCCAGACGCCTCAGCTCGACTGGGGAACGAACCCCGTGGATCCGTTGGAGTTCAGCGGGGCCGCACCCGGCCTCGTCGATGACGTGAACCCGGTTGCGGTCGGCGACCTCGGCGGCAGTGACGATGTCGCGGTGGCCGAGACCGTCGGCGCCTACATCACCGCCGGCACCGCGCAGTCGATCTGCCCGTGGTGCACGTGGCAGTTCGACGTCCCCGGCTCGAACCTGCATATCGGCACATTCGTGTCCGTACTTGACGGGCGCAGTGGGAAAATGGTCTACCACGAGCTCGTTCCCGGATTCGTCACACAGCTCGCGATAGCCGGCGGCCGGCTGATCGTCGGCCAGGAGGACGGCGACCCGCAGACGAGTACGCCGGGCTTCGGCTCGTGGGGCGGTGTCAGCACGGTCAGCGCACTGACGATCAGCCCGCGCGGGGTCGCGCGGCAGGACTGGCAGTACTCCACCGAAACCCCATGGGCGCGCCTGCTCGACATCGCCGTCACCGGCGGGCAGCACCCCGGCGTCGCTCTCGGCTGGAGCGACACTCCGCTCGGTTTGGGTGTCCCCGGCCCGCCGGACGGCCACCTCCTGCTGCTTGACGCGGCCACCGGCGCCACCAGATGGCAGATACGCACCACCGGCTACCCGGTGCTGGCCGCGGCGGACGACCAGCGCAATGAGCTGGCCGTCGTCCAGCTCACCGACCCGACACAGTCGCTCGGCTACACGCTCGGCGGCATCCGCTACAGCGACGGCACGGTGACGCTTCGCGCGCCTCGGGCCGGCTCGCTCCCGCTCTCGCTCGCGATCGGCCACGGGGCACAGGACGGATGGGCGGTGGGTTCGGACGACGCCACCGTGCAGAGCGGCACGTACACCCCGACCGCCGGACGCGTAACCCTCACCGACCCGGCGACCGGCGCCAGGCTATGGTCCGTGATCCTGCCGGATTCGACCGGCACCCGCCCGCCGGTGCCCGCCGGCCTCGCGGTAACCGGAGGATCGGTGGTCGCCGTCTCCGCGCTCGGCGGTGTGATTCCGAGCGCCGCGACGCCGTTGCTGAGCCCGGACGGCATGACATCCCTGGACTACCGGACGGGCAAGGCCGCCTGGAGCCGGTTCGGCGATCCCGGCGATCCGGCTTCGCTGAGCGTGGTCGCCGGCAACCCTGGCCGCGTCCGCACGGTGAACAGCCATCAGGTCGTCGAAACATATGACGCGAGCGGCGCGGCGACCGCGAGCACGGCCGCCGGCCCCGGCGACTACACCAGCGCCACCACCGCGAGCGTTGCCGCGGCGGGCAGCACCGACCTCATCGCGGGTGACGAGGACGGTGACGTGACGGCGCTCGACGGCCATGCACTGGCCGCCGGTACGGACCAAGTGCTGTGGCAGACGCACCTGCCTGGTCCGGTGCAGCAGATCACCCAGGCACGGCTCGACGGGCGTGACGTGCTCGTCGCTGCAGCCACCAGTGCGGTCGGCGTACTCGACGCCCATACCGGCCGGCTCCTGAGACTCATCGGGACGCCGGGCGCCTACGTGTATACGGCAACCGTCATCTCCGCCGGTGGCACACCGGCCGTGGTTGTGCCGGGCAACAGCCTGACCGCCTACGCGCTGACCACCGGTGCCCGGTTGTGGAGTCACCCGGCACCCCCGGGCGCCTGGTTCTCCGACGCCGCTTACGCCGACGGCGTGGTCGCAGCGGAGTACTCCAACACCGCCACCTTCGACCACGGCGCGACCGAGATGGCCGCGGTCGGGCTCGACGCGGCCACGGGAAGACTCTCGTGGAGCCAGGCCGCCGACCCGTCCGAGGTGCAGACCGGTGACCTGTGGAACGGGACGTATGCGAGTCCTGACATCGCTGGGGCGGGCGGTGAGGGCGTGGCCTTCGCCTGGGCCGAAACCGGTGGCGCGGGAAAGGTCGACGTGCGGAACATCACCACCGGAGCGCTGCTGTACAGCGACAGTTCGCCCAATCTCAATCAACTCAGTCAACTGCTGGCCACGCCGAGCCTCGGCCTGGTCGGGATCTCCACGCAGGGTGGGGCTCGGCTGACCCCGTCCGGCGCGGTGAGCACCGGCAGTCTCTTCGGCGTATCGGCGGCGCTGGCGACCGACGCCGCCGGTGACACGGCGATGGTCACGGGTGACGTCAGTGCGCAGGCTTACGGCACCGACATCTTCACCGACCCTTCCGCGACGGTCGCCGGTAGCGACATGACGTATAACAACGGCCAACTCGTCGCCGGCGACTTCGCCGGCGACGGCACCCGGCAGGTGGTGGCGATACCTGCGGACTGGCTCGCTTACGAAGTCGTCGAAGCCGAAGCCGGATTCCTCTACCCGCCCGACCCGCTGGCCGTGCAGCACGGCCTCGCACTGCTGAGGCTGACGAGCCAGGTCGGGACGAGTGCGCACACGTCGCCGTCGCCGTTGGCGCAGAAGCCCGCTTCCTCGCAGGGGCGCTACCCGGTCAAGGCGACGATGCTGGCGGCCGGCGCCACGAAGGACTCGGCCGTCCCGGCGTATCTGCGCCCGGTCGGTCAACCGGGCGCGCCGGTGCCGTCGCCGGAACCCCGGCGGTCGGGCATCGCCCAGCCGGGCACGTCGACGAACACGGTTCGGCACACCGTTTCCGCCGCGGGTACCACCGATGCGGCGCCGCCCGGCTACTCCCCGGCCCAGATGACAGCTCACCTCGGCCTGACCGGAGACGGGGCGGGGCAGACGATCGCGATCGTCGATGCCTACGATGACCCGGACATCGTCTCGGACGCGCAGATCTTCAGCGAACAGTACGGTCTGCCCGGCGTGTGCGGCGACGGCGGCCGGGCCGGCGACTGCTTCACCCTCGACGTGCGGGAGCAGAACCCGTCCGCGGGCAGTGACGGGAGTTGGGCGGTGGAGACCTCACTGGACGTGGAATGGGCGCACTCCCTCGCCCCCCGCGCGACCATCGAACTCGTGGAGACGAGCGATTCGAGCTTCGCCTCGTTGTTCCGGGGCGTCGCCACCGCCGCCGCCGGCCATCCCGCGGCGATCTCCATGAGCTGGGGAATTCCGGGCGAGTTCTCCGACGAGGCCTACTACGACCACTTCTGTCAGTTCGCCGGGTCGGTGTGCGTGGTGGCCGCCGGAGACTACGGACATCCGGGTTCCTACCCCGCCTACAACCCGTCGGTGATCTCTGTCGGCGGCACGACGCAGAACCTCGCCGCCGACGGCTCCGTCACCGATGAGGAAGCCTGGTCTGGCAGTGGCGGCGGACAGAGCTGGGTGGAGCGCGAACCCGCGTACCAGGACACGGTCCAGAGCAGCGGCAGCCGGCAGATACCCGACGTCGCCTTCGATGCCGACCTCGGGACCGGTGTGGCCGTCTACGACAGCGTTCCGAACCAGGGGCAGCAGGGTTGGTGGGAGGTCGGCGGGACGAGTCTCGGCGCGCCGTCCTGGTCGGCGATAGTGGCAGACACCGACCAATTGCGTGCTGCGGCAGGCAAGCAGCCCCTCGCCGCTGCCGGCTTCGACGCGCAGAAGGACATCTATGCCATGCCCTCGAGTGTGATCGCACCTATCACCACGGGCCCGATGAACGGCTACTGCCCCATCGGCTGCACCCCCGGCCCGGGTTACGACGAGATCACCGGCCTCGGCAGTCCACGCGTCGGCATCGACGCGGCCCTGGCAAACGGTTAGTCGTTTCACGCGGTCTCGACCGCACACCGGCGGCCAGGCGTCTCAGGCGCCTGGCCGCCGCGCTGGTGCGGTGGTGCGGTGGGCTGCGGCGCCGCTGCACATCGAATCATCCATCGCGGCTTTCGCGCGGCGATGATGCCCCGAATCCCGATCGGGAGACTCAGCCGCAGAAGTCACAAACGGTCAGGTTGTGGCCGCTGCGGGTATTTTCGGATCACGGGGAGAACCGCAAGGCTGTTGATGGAAGTACCCCCACGTTCATTTCGTGGCCATCTCTGCCTGTTTGCATGTGGCGGTCATCCCAAGACGGTGGCCTGTGGAGGCGTGCCCAGCGCGACAGGCATCATCTTGCAGCGACTGATCGCAGAAGAGGGTTCAAGTGACAGACAGCGTCAACATCAACCACGACACGAGTGATGTCGGGGATTCAGCCAGGGTCGAGTCCGACGTGTCACGCAGGAGCTTCCTCAGCGGAGCTGTCGCCATCGGCGCGGCACTCACCGTCGGGGCCGTCGGGACTGAGTTCCTCAAGGCCCCGCTTGCCGCCGCGGCCACGACCACGAGCACGACCACCCCGCTTCCGATCACCACCGAGCCCGAGCAACTGCACCTGACCTGGGGCTCCAACCCGAGCACGGAGGTCACGGTGTCGTGGGCGTCGCCGGGGACCGTGGCACAGCCGGCTCCGGCGCTGGCGTACTCCAGGGAGCCGATCACCGCGGAGAACCCGGGCAAGATCGTCGCGCTGCCCAAGCCCGCGCCACTGGACTACACCCAGCCGCGGACCGGGCCCACCGCCATCAGCCTCGCTGACAGCGGGTCCGGCCAGACCACGTACCACTACCATGTGCCGCTCAGGGGACTGGAGCCGGGCGCGACCTACTACTATCAGGTCAGCGACGGTGCCGCGACGTCCGCGACCGCCGCTGCCTCCTTCACCACCGCGTCGAAGGGTCGATTCGGCTACCGGTTCTCCAGCTTCGGCGACGTGAACGTGCCGTCCGCTGACCGCAACGCCTCCGGTCTATCCACCAACAACGCCGACACCAGCTACTTCACGGTGAACGGCGTCGAGAATCCCGGCGACGGCGCCGGCGCGCCCCTGTTCCACCTGGTCAACGGGGACCTTTCCTACGCCAACGGCCATCCCACGAACATGCCCGCGATCTGGCGCGACTACAGCGTGAACGTGTCCCGCTCGGCGATGAACCGGCCCTGGATGCCGACCATCGGCAACCACGAGATCGAGATCGGGAACACCGCCGTGTCCGGGGCGCCCGGCACCACCGGCAACTGGAACGGCGCTTACGGGGGCGGCTCGTACGTGGCCCGGTACATGCTGCCGCCCAACGGCGTGGTCAACCACGACGGCAACCAGTTGCAGGGCCGCTTCTACAGTTTCCAGGTCGGGACCGTCTACTTCATCGCCCTCGACGCCGACGACGTCATCTACCAGCTGAGTGACGCTTCTCCCGAGGCGATCGTCGGGTACACCGGCGGCTTCGTCCCGCGGGAGAGCGACTACTCCTTCGTGCCGGGCGGCAGCCGGCCGAACCTGCAGACCCTGTGGCTGGAACGGGAACTGCGCAAGGCGCGCCAGGAGCCGTCCGTGGACATGATCGTGGTGTCCATCCACCAGGCCCCGCTGTCGGCCGACTTCGGCAACGCGGGCAGCGACATGGGCATTCGCCAGACCTGGCTGCCGCTGTTCGACGAGTACGAGGTGGACCTCGTGCTGTCCGGGCACAACCACGTCTTCGAGCGCTCCTACCCGGTCCGCGGCTACGACCACGGCGACTTCGGCCGGGTGACGGCCGACTTCACCACGGCCGACGGGGTCAGCTACTCCACGGGCGATGCCTTCAACACGCGGCGCCCCACCGTCAGTAGCACCAGCCCGTCGGCGACGGTCAACGGCAAGGAGGTGTTCGACACCAGCCAGGGCACGGCGTACTACGTGCTCGGAGGCGGTGGAGCGGGCTCCACGTACGGCTTCCAGACCGATCCGGCCAACGGCGTGCGCCTCGCGCCCGTCTATTGCGCCCCGGGCTACAAGTCGGCGCAGGAAGACGCGCCGTGGTCGGCCCAGATCGACAGCGGCGACGCTCACGGGTATGCGATCTTCGACGTTGATCCGGGCGACAAGCGCGGCGACACCACCATCACGGTGCAGTGGTTCCAACTCGCGAACGTGAGCCCGGGCGAGACGCCGGTCATGCCCACCACGGCCTACTCGAAGGTCACCTACGGGCGGACTGCCGAGTGGAAGCCCGGTAACCGCTGACCTACTTCTCGCCCGCGGCGTCTGATACGCCAGGCCGGGATCACCGGCCTGGCCCGCGGCGCCGAAAGGCGCACCACGATTCCCGATCCGGCGGCGCCCAAGCCGCCGGACCCGGTCAAGTCGAAGCCACGGCGAGTACGCGTGCGTCGTGGAAGCCGAGGACTGTTTGAGCAGGCCGCGCGGCCGGTTGGAGGCGCGGGTCGACTCCCCGGCCAGGTCCTGGTCGAACCCGGCGAGCATGGCGAGCTCCGCTTCGGTCTCGTCGAGCACGGTCAGGGTGCGCCGTGCCTTCGGAGCGGTGCGGGCGACTCCGGCGATCACGGCGGCGTCGCGCGCGTCGGCTTTGGCCTCGCCCTCGTCGAGGTCCGCGGCCCGGCGGCTGGCCAGGCCGGGAGGTAGGCGACCTGGCAGCCGGCATCGCGGGCGACGGTCAGTGGCAGGGCTCCGATGTTCGCGGGCTGGTCGACGATGACCAGGACACTGCCGAACTTCGCCAGCAGCTTCTCGAACAGGGCACGTAGCTTCGGTTCGGTGTTCGGCAGACGCTTGCCGTAGACGGCCTTGGCCGCCGGGGTCAGCCCGTGGGCGCGGTGCTCGCCTTTGCCCACGTCCAGGCCGAGTAAGACTCCGATGTCGCTGGTGTCGTACACGCTCGCTGCTTTCTAACGCGCTCTCAACCCCGGCCTCGACCATGCACCGCGCGCCGCCAACGCACGGTACGCAGGCCGCCCCCGAGCAGAAAAACGCCCGCCGTTGCGCCGGGCACGGGATACGGACCAGGCCCACCGGGCCACCACCACCCCCAATGACGTCAGTCGCGAACCCGCGGTCCGCGCACGACGTGCGAGATCCCGGTCAGCGCTTCGAGCGCCGAGATCGCCTGCTGAGTCACTCCGAACTCGCCCGCGGTGGGGGTGTAAAGGCCCCCGGTGCGCGAAACCGTCAGGAGGGCCTCGAGAGCGGCGAGATCCGGCATGCGTGGGTTGAGAACCAAGGCGAGAGCCCAGCCTCGCCGCCCGTTCCTGCCGTAGGCCGTGCCGAGGCGGCAGCGGTCTGTCTTCTCGCGAAGCGCTCATGCGTGGCTGGCGGACGGGGTCGGTGGCTTGGCCCCGTAGCGGAGCCCGTCGACGAGCAGCGCGACCATCCGTTCGTCGCCGCTGTGGTCCGCACCGGACGGTGAACACAGGCGGGAGATCGCATGCAGCAACTCCAGGGGCTCGACGTCGCCGCGAATCTCCCCCGCGGCGACCGCGACCGCGAGCAGCGATCCGAGGGCGGGTTCGAACCGCTGCCGGAAGTAGGCGGGCAGCGGCTCGAACGCGGGGTTGCCGGAGTGCAGGGCAGCGGCGAGTCCGCGCTTGGCCCCGACGAACTCGGTGAACCGGCGCAGCCAGCGGACGAGTGCCTCGAGAGGCTCGTACGCGGCGGCTAGGGCGTCCGCGGCCTCGGCGCAGGTGTCGACCTCGTGCCGGAAGACGGCGGTGATCAGGTCCGAGCGCTCCGGGAAGTGCCGGTAGAAGGTGGCCAGGCCGACTCCGGCCCTGGTCGTGATCGCGCGGACGGGCGCGTCCACGCCCGACACGCGGAAGACCTCCCGCGCCGCGTCGACCAGTGCGTCGATGTTGCGCTGCGCGTCGGCGCGTACACGTCGCGCCGGTTCTGGTATGGCCGCGCTCAACCCAGCCCTCCGATTGCATAAGTGAGAAGGTGTTCCGTATCCTGCTATCTGATAAACCGTTCCGGTTATCCCATCCTACGTCCTCGGAGGACGACCATGCGCTATCGCACGCTGGGCCGCACGGGTATCCAGGTCAGCCCCTACTGCCTGGGCGCCATGATGTTCGGCGCCATCGGCAACCCGGACCACGACGACTCCATCCGCATCATCCACAAGGCCTTGGACGCGGGCATCAACTTCGTCGACACCGCTGACATGTATTCCCGGGGCGAGTCGGAGGAGATCGTCGGCAAGGCACTCAAGGGCCGCCGGGACGACGTCGTACTCGCCACAAAGGTGTACGGCGGCATGAGCGACGACCCCAACGAACGCGGCCTGTCACGCCGGTGGATCGTCGCCGAGGTCGAGAACTCACTGCGCCGGCTGGGGACCGACCACATCGACCTGTACCAGATCCACCGACCGGACCCGGCCGTCGACATCGAGGAGACGCTCTCCGCCCTGACGGACCTGATCCGCAGCGGCAAGGTCCGGTCGATCGGCTCCTCGACCATGCCCGCCTCGGAGATCGTCGAGGCGCAGTGGGTCTCCGAACGACGCGGCCTCGAGCGCTTCCGGACCGAGCAGCCGACCTACTCAATCCTCAGCCGTGGTATCGAACGCGAGATCCTGCCCGTCGCCGAGCGCTACGGGATGGGAACACTCGTATGGAGCCCACTCGCCCAGGGCATGCTCACCGGGCGCGTCCGCAAGGGAGCGCAGACCGACCTGCGCCGAGCCACCCGCTTCAAGCACCTCAGCGATGAGCGCCGGCTCGACGCGGTCGAACAGATCATCCCTCTCGCCGAGGACACCGGCCTGCCGATGACCCATCTGGCGATGGCCTTCGCGATCGCCCATCCTGCCGTGACCTCGGCAATCATCGGACCGCGCACCATGGAGCAACTCGAGGACCTGCTCGCCGGCGTGGACGTCACCCTCGACGACGAGATTCTCGATCGCATCGATGAGATCGTCCCGCCCGGCACCGACGTCGGCACCCTGGACATGGCCTACCAGCCGCCCGCGATCCGGCGCGCGACGCTGCGCCGCCGCCCCGTCGAGGAACGCGCCGCCGCGTGAACGCGTATCGGTGAGACCGGCGCTCCCCTCCGCGCCGCTTTCCCGAACCGTCTCGACCCACCTCATCGCGCGGCTGAAAGAGCAGCCCGGGCTCAACCGGTCGTCGCAACACCGGTCCGGCGCTGGACCGAGGCGGGCGCCGCTTGACCACCCCGAACCGGGAGCGTCGCCGGCCCCGGGCGAGCTCGCTTTCGACCATGGGACGGCCATCGCCGTGCTCGATGTGCTGACTGAGCAGCCCGGGGTCGGAGCATGGCCATGGCCGCTCCGACCGCAGGCCGAACGGGTGGATGTGAGACCTCTCCGTCAGCCGCGTTGTCCGGGTTCCGACACGACACCCCCGATCGAATACCCATGACCCGACGCCAAGCGCCAACCCGCCGGGACGGTCAAACACATGCCTTGACAGACCGGGCCCTCATGGGTGGTCGAAAACTCGGCCGCCGGCTTGAACGGCGGCTTCGCTGGGGACACGATCGCGGCCTGTGCTCGGCTCGTCGACCTGCCGGCTGCTGGACGCACGCGTTCGCGGACCGCTTCGGCATGAGTTACCGAAACCAAGTAAGACGTGGCTGATCGGCCGGTGCCCTCAGATCCATCCGCGGTGGGCCGCCTCCATGCCGATCTGGAACCGCGTCCGGGCGCCGACCTGTGCCATCAGCTGTTGGACGTGTCGCTGGACAGTGCGGGTGCTCCATCCGAACGTGCGGGCGATCGCGGCGTCGGTGGCACCACTGGCGAGCAGGCCGAGGAGTTGGCGGTCGTGGTTGGACAGGGCCGCCGGGGCGCTTCTGGCTTCGGACCGGTTGAGCGGGATCGCGCGGTCCCACACGGCCTCGAACAGTCCGCACACCATCTCGAGCAGCGAGGACGGGTGGACGAGGTGGGCGACCTCGTTGTGGTAGTCGGCCGGCGAGCTCACGATGGCCAGCGTGTCGTCGCAGATCACGAGCTTCGCGGGGAGCGCGACACCGATCCTCGCCTGTTCGCCGAGTTCGATCCCCTCCCAGATGTTCTCCAGCCGCCCCGGGGTGGTGACCGATTCCTGGTCGTAGACGACCCGGTAGCCGATCGTGCCCGCGCTGAGGAACTCGCGTTCCTCGAAATTCGGCCCCTCATCGCCGTATTTGCCGGCGACGACGAAGTACGGCGGCTTGTCGAACGCCCTGACCTGCTGCCGGGCGCTCCGCTGGACGCGGACGAAGGCGCGCCAGATCTTCGGCGCGCCCTCGATCACCTCGATGGAGTCGCCGGACCGCAGCGTGGGGGCCTCGGTGTGGAAGGCGTCGTTCAGCTTGTTCAGGTGCTGCTGGAGCTGCCTGAGCTCGTGCTCTCGCTTCGCGATCAGGACGGAGCCCGCCAGCGAGGGTTCGACAGCGGTGTATCGCGCCGGCCGGCCGGGCAGCCTGGTGACCAGGCCGCGCCGGGTGAGGCTGACGAGTGCCCGGGCGGTTTTGGCCGTGGTGAGATTGATCCGGCTGGCGAGGGCGTCCACGGTGGAGTTCGTCTGCGGGATCAAGGCCTCGTAGATGCGCGCCTCCACCGCGGGTATTCCGACGGTCTCCCACATGTCTTCTCCTCGCCGCATCCTCCCGGGCCGTGTCGGGGTTCCGACCCGGCGACAGACCACTATGTCAGAACTCTCGTCGAAGTTCGTCGCGCTGCGACCGCTCCTGTTCGGCCCTTCCCGAAGCGGTCGAAGAGGCTGGCACGCGGCGTTGATTTCCAGCCGATGACTGCAAATTCACAGCTCTGCCGCGTGCGGCGGACCAGCGGTGGCACGCGCAAGTACGCAGGGACCTGATAGCGAACTGGGTCAAAACGCCGGCGACATAGGACCGAGCAGGGTGGCGTAGTTACGACAAGTGTCGCAAAGACGAAGGGCCAGACGGTTGTCCGCTGTGTCGAATTCTGTCAGCGTCACTGGTTGCCTGGCAGATCGTCACCCGCCACGCCTATAGGAGACATCGATGGAAGTAAGGTCGCGACCGCGGGGACTCGTCGTCCTCGCGGTGGCCCTGGCCACCCTGGTGAGCCTGTGTTTCGGGAACGTCGGCGCGGCACACGCGGCGGCGACCCGGGTCACCCGGCCCGCGACGGCGAACACCTCTTCAGCCGCCAAGAAGATCAAGCCGCCGAGCTGCGATGAGCCGCAGGCACCCCCGAAGCCGGGGAAGTTCGCGAAAGCGCACTGCGACGCGATCCCGCTGACCGACAGCGCCGGCTACGTGGCGGTGAACCCGGCCGTCAGCGGCCCGGCGTCGACCGCGCTCGGCCCGCAGCAGATTCAGAGCGCTTACAACCTGCCTGACGCCGGTGCCGGCGAGACGGTCGCGATCGTGGACGCGTACGGGTACTCCACTGCCGAAGCAGACCTTGGAGTGTTCCGCTCCTACTACAACCTTCCGCCGTGCACCACTGCCGACGGCTGCTTCAAGAAGGTCGATGAGAACGGCGGCACCAACTACCCGCCCGACGACTCCGGCTGGTCGATCGAGACTTCACTCGACCTGGACGCGGTCTCCTCGGCATGCCCGAAGTGCAACATCCTCCTGGTCGAGGCCAGCAGCGCCGACGTGAGCGACCTCGCCCAGGCCGAGAACACGGCCGCCGGGATGGGCGCGATGGCGATATCCAACTCGTACGGAGGCCCTGAGGACCCGTCTGAACTGAGCCTCGACGCGTACTACAACCACCCCGGCATCGCGGTGACCGTCTCCGCCGGAGACAGCGGTTACGGGGCGAGCTTTCCTGCGACGAGCCCCTACGTCACCAGCGTCGGCGGAACCCTGCTGACCCAGGACAGCAGTTCCCCCCGCGGCTGGGATGAGAGTGTATGGAACGACTCCAGCGGGGCGACCGGTTCCGGATGCTCGGCCGACGAGCCGCAACCGGCCTTCCAGAAGGGCGTGACCAGCGACTGCACGGCCAACAGGGCCGACAATGACATTTCCGCGGATGCTTCTCCGGCCAGCGGTCTCGGCATCTACAACTCCTCCGCGCTCGGCGGATGGGCGCAGTACGGCGGCACGTCGCTGTCGTCGCCGCTGGTCGCCGCGATGTTCGCTCTCGCCGGCACCCCCACGCCCGGAAGCTACCCGGTGACCTACCCCTACAGCGACCCGTCAGGGCTCAACGACATCACCTCCGGCAACGACGGCGGCTGCGGAAACATCCTGTGCCAGGCCGGCTCCGGCTGGGACGGACCGACCGGGCTCGGCACCCCCGACGGCGTCAGGGCGTTGTCCGCGGCCCCGAGCGGCCAGATCGCCGGGACGATCACCGACAGCGGTACGGCTGCGGGATTGCCCGGAGTGACCGTGACCGCCACGGCCGCGTCTGGCGACACCGTGACCGCAACCACAGGCGCCGACGGCACGTATGACCTGTACGCGCCGGTCGGCACCTACACCGTGACCGCGACGGACTTCGGCTACACGGCGAAGACGACGCCCGGCGTCGCCGTCGCCGAGAACACCTCGACAACCGAGAACTTCTCGATGACCGCGGTGCCGCGGGAGACGGTCTCCGGCTACGTCACCGACGGATCGGGCCACGGCTGGCCGATGCGCGCCAAGATCACCATCAGCGGCTACCCCGGCGGCGCGATCTACTCGGATCCGTACACCGGCCACTACTCGGTGAGCCTGCCCTCGGGGACCGCCTACACCATGCAGACCACCTCGGCGGACCTGCCGGGCTACCTCGCCCAGACCTCGACTGTCGACGTCGGCAGCAGCGCGGTCAGCCAAGACATCCAGCTCGACGTCGACTCCAGCACCTGCACGGCACCCGGCTACGCGTACAAGGACACCGGCGCGACCGAATCGTTCACCGGCTGGCAGGGCACGACGACCCAGGACGGCTGGAGCATCACCGACAACATCGGCAACGGCCAGACCTGGAACTTCTCGGACGACTACAACATGGCCCCGCCACAGGGCGGTGACTCCGACTTCGCCAGCGTCCAATCCGAGTACTGGGGCAGCGGCGGCCAGCAGGACACCTCGCTGGTCTCGCCCGCGGTCGACCTCTCCGGACAGTCGGATCCTGAGATCATGTTCGACAACGAGTACGTGTGGTTCCCGGGACAGGAAGGCACCGTCGATCTGAGCCTGGACGGCGGCACGACCTGGACGACGGTGTGGTCGGCCGTCGCGGCGGACGGCCCCACGACCATCCCGATCCCGCAGGCCGCGAACCAGTCCAACGTGCGGGTGCGATTCCACTACACCGCCGCTGACGACCGCGCATGGCAGATCGACAACGTGCTCATCGGAACCCAGAAGTGCGCGGCTCAGCCGGGCGGGCTCGTCGCGGGCGTCGTCTCCGACGCCAACACCGGGAAGGCACTCGAAGGCGCGACGGTCGCGAGCAGCGTCGACACGACCCAGTTCGGTGTGACGGCGGCCGAGCCCGACGATCCGGCAGTGCCCGGCGGGTACTACTGGCTCTACAGCTCGCACACGGGCCAGACCGGCTTCACCGTCACCGACGGACAGTACTCCGCCACCATTGCGAGCGTTGCGGTGCCCGCCGACGGCGTGGTGCAGCAGAACTTCGCTCTCGACGCCGGCCGCCTCACCGTCGGCCAGTCGAGCCTGTCGATGACCACGACTCTCGGAGCGGCCACGTCCACCAGCGTGAAACTCGGCAACAACGGCACGGCACCGTTGCACGTGACCCTCGGCGAGAGCGGCGCCGGATTCACGGAGATGGGCCAGAGCGCGAAGGCCGCCGTCGCGAACACGCCCAAGACAGTCGTCAAGGCTCACACCAGCCTCGCCGACAGCACAGGCGGCCCCCCGGCCCCGGCCGGGTCCGGGTCAGCATCCCGCACGCAGTTGACGGCGCCATCGAACGTCGCCGCGAACGGATCGTGGACCAGCGTCGCCGACTACCCGACGGCGGTGATGGACAACGCAGTGGCCGACCATGACGGCAAGGTCTATGTCGTCGGCGGCAGCGACGGCAACGGGCCGTTGCAGAGCGCGAACGTCTACGATCCTGCGGCCGGCTCCTGGAGTGCGATCGCCGATCTGCCGGAGCCGCTGAGCGCGCTGTCGGCGCAGTTCGTCGGAGACACGTTGTACGTCACCGGCGGGTGGAATCTGTACAACGAGACGAACCAGCACACCTACGCCTACAACCCGAGCACGAACGCGTGGTCAAAGGTCGCCGACCTCCCGGCCGGCGTCGCCGCGGCGGGCAGCGCGGTCGTCGACAACCAGTTCTACATCATCGGCGGTTGCACAACCAGCGCGTGCACCCCTGTGTCATCTTCGGTCTTCAGCTACGACCCGGGCAACAACACGTGGAACACGGATCCGCAATACCCGAAGGCGGTCGGCTTCGTCGCCTGCGGCGGCGTCGACTCCGAGGTCGTGTGTGCCGGCGGCGAAGGCGATTCGGCTTCGCTGAACAGCACTTACACCTACGCACCGGGAGACGCGGGCTGGACGCAGAAGGCTAACATGCCGGACGACGCCTGGGGCGCGGCCTCCGCCACGGCGAACGGCGAGATCGAAGTCCTGGGCGGAGCTGTACGGAACGGCTCGATGCTGACCAACCAGAACTTCGGTTACGACCCGACGACGAACCTGTGGAACGCGTTGCCGAACTCGGCGAACGCCCTCTACCGGGGCGGCGCCACATGCGGGATCTACCAGGTCGGCGGTGATGCCGCCGGGTCGTACACACCCACGCAGCTCGTCCAGTACCTGCCCGGTTACGACGGCTGCGGTAGCGGCGTGGCGTGGATGTCCACGATGCCGACCTCGCTGACTCTCGCACCGGGGCAGACGGTGTCCGTCACGGTGGCCGCCGACTCCTCGACGGTGTCCCAGCCGGGCACCTACCGAGGTGAGCTGACCATCGACAACGATTCTCCCTACCCGCCGTCGGTGCCGGTCGGCGTCACCATGGTCGTCAACCCGCCCAAGGCGTGGGGGAAGATCGCCGGGACCGTCGTCGACAGTTCCGGTGCCCCGATCGCCGGCGCAACGGTGGCGATCTGCACCATGTACGACAGCAAGACCGGCACCTGCGGCCCGGTGACCTACACTCTGCAGACCGACGCCAACGGCCACTACCAACTCTGGCTCAATAAGGGTTTCAGTCCGCTCGAGGTCATCGCCGCCGAAGACGGCTACACGCCGGTCATGAAGATCGCGAAGGTCAGCGCGGGAAGTACCACGACAGTGGTCTTCACGCTCGATTCCGCCAGCACCGTCACGGCGAACACCGTGCAGAAATTCCTGAACGACAACCTGCACATCCGGCCCGCGAAGCCGTAGGCGGGCGTACCGGACGTCCCGTGAATCGGTGACGGATATATCGAGGGTGGATGCCATGCGGACAGGCATGGCATCCACCCTCGCCGCTCCGGCCCGCCCCCAACGTGAACTCTGAATTCGGGCACCAGGTGGGCTTGTCCGGCAGCGTCGCAGGGTCCTTGGTGCGGTGAGTGCCGCGACGCACAGGGCAATGGCGGCAAGGGGACGCGCGGCGTCGGGCAGAACCGCTTTCGGCCGGTGGAGCATGCGGTGGAGGGATCTGAGGGTCACGAACCCGGTTCCCCGGTGCGGGAGGCCAGCAGGTCGCGCAGTTGGGAGCGCGAGGTGACGCCGAGTCTGGGAAACGTGCGGTAGAGGTGGGACCCGACCGTTCGGGGGGAGAGGAAGAGCCGATCCGCGATCTCCCGGTTCGTAAGTCCCCGCGCCGCGAGCTGGATGATCTCCTGCTGTTGTGGGCTGAGCTGCGCGATTGCGTCGGGGACCGCGTCGGCGACGTCGACGCCTGCGGCTCTCAGCTCGTTCTTGGCCTGCTCGATCCACGGACGTGCGCCGAGGCGGCGGAAGACCTCCGACGCCGTGGCGAGCAACGGCCGGGCCTGCGCGATACGCCTTTGCCGCCGCAGCCACTCCGCGTAGGCGAGAAGGGCATGGGCGCGCTCGAATGGGAAGGGCACCAGGGCCGCGTCGGCGAGGGCGGCCCTGAAATGTAGTTCGGCGTTGCTCGGATCGGCCAATCGGGCACGCGCGAGGGAGAACAAAGCCGCCAGGCGCGCGGAGACGTCGTCTCCGAGGCTTTCCAAGGCCTGATCGAGGATCGAGGCCGCCTCGGCACCGTGCCCCGTGCGCGCCGCGGCGGCAGCGAAGTCCGCGAGCGCCGGGTAGCACGCGTGATAGTGGATCGGGGCGCCGGCCGCATCGAATAGCGAGCGGTAGTGACGATACGCCGACTCGTGATCGTCTTCCGCCGCTGCGGCCGCCGCAAGTGCCTGCCGCGCGTAGGCGGCCACCGAGCGGCTGTCTTCGGGATCGACGGCGACGAGCGCCTGTTCCGCCAGGTTCCGCGCCTGTTCGAACTCTCCCTGCTGCGCGAAGACCATGGCCTGAACGGCGTTCGCGCACGCTGCGGCATGGACCAGCCCGGTCAAGTCGCCGAGCGAAGCGACTTCCGCGCATACCGCGTGTGCCTGCGCCCAGCGGCCGTGTGCGAGATAGGCGAGCCCTGCGGTGCATCCGAGACCGTTGGGCAACGGCCTGTGGGCGTCCCACAGCGCGAAGGCTTCATCGAAGGTGCGCACCGCCAGCTCGGTTTCGTCGAGGAGCGCGGCGGCGATCGCCATCATGACCAGACGGTCTGGCTGATGCCGGACGGAGCCGATGAGCGCGGGCAACGCGGCGGCCGCCGGAGTCCGGCAGCGGAATGGATCACAGACCACTGCGATCCAGAGCTCCAGGACGTCGTCCGTGCGGGCGGCCACACGGGCGGTGAGCGTCCCGACGACCTGCCGGTGCACCGTTCGCCCCGAGTAGAAACAGACGACGGACGCGAGGGCGAGCGCGTCCAGTGCCCTCGCCGGGTCTGTGTCCAGTGCCTGCTCGGCGAGCCGGGTCAGCGTCGAGTACGCCGCGTCGTGGTTCGCGGTGAGCGCTCTCAGCCGGCCGGCGATCAGGCTGACGTCGCTTAGCACGGTGGGGTCGTCGGTGAGCGAGAACACCCTGGAGGCCATGCGCTCGACCCATGGGAGATCTCCGGTGTACGCAGCGGAACCGGCGGCCGCGACGAGTAGCCGTGCTGAGTCGGCCCGGTTCGTGGAGAGTGCGGCGCCGCTCTCCAGGGCCGCGGCGGCGGCGGCGTACCCGCCGCGGCGCAGCGCCCTGTCGGCGGTGTGCTCGAGCGCCGTGGCGACCTCGGTGTCGGGCTGGATGGCCGCCGCGGCCCGGTGCCAGGCCTGCCGATCGGGCTCATTGTCGAGTGCCGCGGCCAACCGCAGGTGCGCCGCGCGGCGTTCCTGGAAGGTGGCGCGCTGATAGACGGCGGTGCGGATCAGCGGATGGCGAAAGCCGATACGCTCGTGGGTCCGGTGTACCAGCCCGGCCTGGTAGGCGGGCAGCCACTGTTGCGCCCCGCCCGGGATCGCGGCGAAGACGTCGTGGGCCGGGTCCGCTGCGTCGGCGGCGGACAGCAGCACCAGTGCCGCTCTGGTCTCCTGCGGCAGCTCTTCGAGGTGCGCAGCGTAGATGCGTTCGAGGCGATCGCTGAGCGGCGGTGCACCGGCCGCGGACCCGGCCTCGAGCACGGTCGGATCTGCGGCCGCCGCCTGGGCGAGCTCCTGAAGTGCCAGGGGATTCCCGGCGGCCTGGCCGATGATCTGCTCTCGTCCCCGCATCGTCAGGTCCGCGGCCTGAGCAGCAACGAGCCGGTGGGCGGCGCCTTCGTCCAGTGGTCCGAGAACCGCACGCCGCTGGAGCCGGTCGAATCCGGGTGCGACCTCGCCCGCGCGGACACCGATCAGCAGGCTGATCCGCTCCTCGGCGAGGCGGCGAGCAACGAAGGCCACGACGTCCTGCGAGGCGCGGTCCATCCAGTGGACGTCGTCGACGACGACCGTCAAGGGCCCGCGCTCCGCCAGATCCGACAGGAGTGTCAGGACCGCGATGCCCACTTCCATGGGCTTTGGAACCTCGGCCGTCGGCCGCAGGCCGACGGCGCCGAGCAGCGCTGTTCGCTGGCTCTCGAGCAGCCCCGTCGCCTCCGAGAGCACCGGGTGAAGCAACTGGTGCAGCCCGGCGAAGGCCAAGTCCGCCTCGAACTCGCTCCCGACGCCATGCAGCACCCGCTGGCCGGCGTCCCGGGCGCAACGCGCCGCGGCGTCCAGCAACGCACTCTTGCCCGACCCCGGCTCCCCGGTCAAGAGCACGACACGCTCGCCTTCGGGCGCGGAACGCACGACTCGATACAACAACTCCAGTTCGGCGTCCCGCCCGTACAGCTCCTCCGGTTCGAGGCGGGCGAGGCCGTCTCCTGCGGAATTGCTCATCGCTTCTCCGTGTGGCCGTGTGCCGCACCCGTCAGCCTTCGAGCACGGCGAGGGCGTCGATCTCCACCAGTATCCCAGCGGGAAGTGGCATATATGCGGTGGTACGCGCCGGGTAGGGCTTGCCCACGGCCGCCGCGTAGGCGTCGTTGAGCTCGGCGAGATGAGCCGGGTCGGTCAGATAGACCCGCAGCATGACGACGTCCTGCATGCTCGCGTCCCCGGCGTCCAGGACGACTCGGATGTTGCGAACCGCCTGGAGCGCCTGCTCCCTGACTGTGGCCCCGACGATCGCACCCGTCGCCGGATCGAGGGGCAGCTGGCCGGAGACCTGCAGAACGGTGCCCTTGCGCACCGCCTGAGACAGCGGCGCCGGCAGATCAGGCGCGTCATCGGTATGGATTATGGTTCGGCTCATAATTTTCATCCCTTGTACTCATCCGGGCCGCTGATTCCGGCTGGCCAGGCCTGGCTCCACGCTGCCTGCTCCACCAGCCGATGGTTGTCGGTCTGGGTCCATTCGGCATCGATGACCATGGTGGTACGGCGGTAGGTGTCGTACCGGTCCCAGCCAGGCGACCCGTTCGCCGCGAAGTCGATCCAGCTGCGATGCATGCGCGCGGCCAGATCCATCGGCGGCTCCACGGGACCGAGGATGGCGTTCTCGCCGTGCAGTTGAGGCAGCGCGACGTTGCCGAAGACGAAGGGCAGTTCGACCGTGTGGGTCGCGCCGAGCCGGCCCTGCAGCGCCCGGGAGCGCCAGGCGAACTCGTAGCGGTAGGTCCCCGCGAACGGGTGGCGCTCCGCATGGGCGTCGGCCAGGGCCGATGTGCCTGAGCCGAACAACGCTCCGCCCATGATCGCTGAACGCAGCTCGGCCTCGGTGGCCCGAGGACGCGACGTGCGGAAGGCGGCGACGAGTTCGTCGGGAGCGGGATGTGAGCGCTCGGCGACCGCGGTCACGTCGGCGGCGGTCGAGGGGACGTCGTTGCCGAACGGGGCCAGGTAGAGATTGCCCTCCTCGGCGTTGATGCCGATCAGCAGGTCGACCGCGGCGCCGCGCCCGGCGGCCACGGTCTGTGCCGGCTGCTCGCCGAGTACGGGGCCGAAGGGGCTGAGGCCGAGTAGCGGATCGAGGCGGCCGCCGATGCGCAGATCCAGACCGGCGAGCCGGCCCGCGGCCTCGACCAGGAGTTCGTCGGGAACCTCGCCGAACCGGCTGGCACGCGGCTCGATACCGAGAGCTTCCGCGGCCGCCCGGGTAACCCGGGCCGCCTGCTCGGGCGAGAACGCACCCAGCCCGCTTCCGCTCTGCACGATCGCACGCCTGAACAGGCCGTGCGCGGGCTTGTGCGCGAGTAGCGCGCCGACGATCGTCGCCCCCGCCGACTGGCCGAACACGGTGACGTTGCCAGGATCGCCGCCGAAGCCGGCGATGTTCTCGTCGACCCACCTGAGCGCTTCGGTGACATCCAGCAGACCACGGTTGGGCGGAGCACCCGGCACATCGAGGAATCCGGTGATCCCCAGCCGATAGTTGACGCTCACCAAGACGACGCCGTCGCGGGCGAACGCCGTTCCGTCGTAAAGCGGCGAGCGGTTGGAACCGGCGACGAAGCCGCCGCCGTGGACGAAGACCATGACGGGCAGCCGGGCGACCGCGGACGGATCCGGCGTCCACAGGTTGACCGTCAGATAGTCCTCGCCGTGAATCCAGCCGGTCCCGAAGTAGGCGGACATCTCCATGGCGCCGAGTCTCCGCTCGCTCTGCGGCGCCGTGGGGCCGGGGACTGCGGCGTCGCGTACGTCCGCCCACCGAGGATGCGGCCGCGGTGCTTCGAAGCGTGCGAGGCCGCGAGGCGCGGCGGCATAGGGGACGCCGTGGAAGACCGCGACTCCCCGTCGCGTCACGCCCTTGACCTGCCCGCACGTCGTCGGCACGACATGTTCCGGGGTTGGTTCATAACTCATCAGGATTCTTCTCCTCGGTCTCGTGCGACGCGTCGTCCCCTGGCGGCGAAGGCCCGCATCACGCCTGGCCGTACGGTGTGAACGCCGCCCACTTCTTGATCGCGAACGAGCCGCCCTCGCGGGTGACTTCCGCGGCCCCCGCCCCGCCGAGATGCGCGGGGAAGACCAGCGCATGCTGATCACTGGCCCGACCCAGCAGCTTGCGACGCGTCGCCCGGGCCGCCGCGGGGTCCTCGCAGAAGCAGCTGTTGACGTCGGGATCGATGAACTGGATCGGGTTGTGCAACAGGTCACCGACGAACAGCGCCCGGTCGGAACCCGACTCGAGCGTCAGCACCGATGAGCCCGGCGTGTGGCCGGGAGCGAGATCGAGACGCAGGTTGCCGTCGATGCGGTAGGTACCGTCCCACAGGTGCGCCTGCCCGGCCTCGTGGATCGGGGCGACGCTGTCCTCGAAGACGTTCTGGTTGCCCCGGCCGAGGAGCGGCTTGTGCCCGTTGGCCGGATTCCAGAAATCAAAGTCGGGCTTGGGCATGAGGTAGGTGGCGTTCGGGAACGTCGGGACCCACGAGCGGTCCTGCAGGTAGGTGTTCCAGCCGACGTGATCGATGTGCAGGTGGGTGTTGACGACGACATCCACGTCCTCTGGCCGTACTCCGGCATCCGCGAGGTTCGCGAGGAAGCCGGTGTTCAGACGGCTCCACACCGGCGCGTAAGGCCGATCCTTGTGGTTGCCGACCCCCGTGTCGACGAGGATGGTCTTGCCCTCGCTGCGCAACAGCCAGGTCTGGATGGCACTCTGGACGATCTGGCTCTCACCGTCCAGGAAATGCGGTACCAGCCAGGATCGGTGTTCCTCCCAGTCCGACAACGCGGACTCGGGGAAGAACGTCTCGGGGGTCATCGCGACGGGACCGAAGAATTCCCAGACGCGCGTGACGGTGACGTCCCCGAAGGTGATGGACTCCATGATTCTCCCGTTCGAAACGAGCGCGCTGATGAGACGGATTCGCGCTCGTGATTCGAACCTCGGAGGACGAGCACCACCGCCGAGATCATCCTGATCCGGCCGGAGCGGTAGTGGTATCCGGCGGGTGACTGCACTGCAGTGCAGTCACCC
>Ga0310811_10000192_pt1 | contig 89344 bp, 90 predicted proteins | sample YCmetagenome_FD_207642 | JGI IMG/M metagenome (GOLD analysis project Ga0310811, IMG submission 207642) | Soil microbial communities from experimental microcosm in Duke University, North Carolina, United States - YC | ecosystem: Engineered > Artificial ecosystem > Soil microcosm > Unclassified ... | reverse complement strand
CATCCGCCGGCCAGGAAAAGTCGCAAATCTACCACACCGCATTAACGGTAAATTCTAACCCTGCGGTAAAAAAGTGCGTTACCTATTACCGCTCTTTTCATCAGCCTTATGCGGCAAATGCCTGTTTTGATAACCTGATCTATATAAACAGGTTAAGTTTCATCCATAGCCAATCGGTAAAAATACGGTTAATAAAACACAGCGCGCCTTACGTTATTACACAAGCATCATCATTTCTTCATTACAAGGTAATAACCGAGACCGCCGCCGACTCCCCCGCCATCCTGGTTTAATTTCCCATCATTTACTAATTCAAATTAACACAGGTTATCATGTGCTGCAGGATCATTTGCAGCCATTTCATACTTATAAAACATGAAGAAATTTAAAAGATTGCTCCGGCTTTGCAGCCTGGCACTCTTTATGGCGTTGGCCGTAGCAGGTATTGGCATATTTGGTGTCGCGCCTGTTTTAACTAAGGACAGGAAGCTATTTCCGGATATCGAACTAAAGATCGAAAAGGACGACAGCGGCGACACGCACCGGCCACAGGACGAATTATATAAAACCTGACGCTTAACTCAACGCAAATTCCACTGCAGCTTTAGAGTGAATAACTGTTGTATCAAATAAAGGGATATCAGAATCCGTGTTGTTGATGAGTAAAGGTATTTCGGTACAGCCCAGGATAATTCCCTGTGCGCCTCGCGCTACCAGTTTATTGATCACGTCGATATAAAAGCTTTTGGTTTCGGGTTTTAAAATATTACGGCCCAGTTCTTCAAATATGGTGTAGTGTATAAAATCGCGGTCCTTGTCGTCAGGGATAACGATATCGATGCCCCTGTCCGTCAGTTTATCCCTGAAGAATGGCTGTTCCATCGTAAATTTTGTACCAAGCAGCCCCACTTTCGTCAGGCCTTGTGTAACAATGGTATCAGCGGTAACAGTTGCAATATGGATGACCGGCAACTGCACTTTTTGCTCCAGTTCATCGGCTACCTTGTGCATAGTGTTGGCACATAATACAATAGCCTCCGCCCCTGCACCTTTCATACCCATGGCCGCATCGCTCAGCATTTGCAGGGTTTTATCCCAGGCGCCGTTGTCATTGTTGTTTTTTATGTCCTGGTAATTGAACGAATAAATGATGCACTCCGCAAAATTAAGGTCTCCAAGCTTTTCATTGATTCCTTTGTTGATCAGCCTGTAATAATCAATGGTAGATACCCAGCTGATGCCGCCTATGAGCCCTAACTTTTTCATATGGCGAAGGTCTGAATAATAATTCCGGTTGTAGGGGTGAATATATATTTTTATATCCTGCTGACACTTTTACTCGTATGTAGTGTATGGCTCAAATTTGCTGATGCCCGTCAGTATTTTATCGTAATTTCGTATCTTTATTGAACCATGGCAAAGGCAGAAAAACCCGTACAGGAAACCGCAAGCCTGCAATTATTAACCGAAACCGAACGGCTTAAACGGGATATTTACCGCCCCGACATGGAAAAACTACAGCTATTTACCCAAATGCTTCGCAGAAATGCGTTATTAAAAAAGGCTGTCATTCGTCACAAATAACGCTATGGATATTTCAGATGACGAACTGTTGAAATTTTGGCGCAGTCTTAATAACCATCATGTCAGGTATATTATGGTAGGCGGATTTGCCACCCGCTTCCATGGGTTTAACCGTAATACCGAAGATATTGATCTTTGGCTGGAGGACACGCTGCAAAATCGGAAAAATCTAAGAAAAAGCTTTATTGATTTGGACTATGGGGATTTTCCTTCGCTTGAAACAATGGAATTCGTACCCGGCTGGACAAGCTTTTATGTGGGCCAGGCTGTAGAATTAGACATCATGACGCGGATGAAAGGGTTGGAAGATCATACTTTTGATGAATGCTTTGGGCTTGCGTCAATTGCCGACCTGGATGGTCTGCTTGTACCCTTTTTGCATATCAACCAGCTCATTGCAAATAAAAAAGCAGTTAACCGGCCTAAGGATCAGATTGACGTTTTGGAACTGGAGAAAATCAGGAAGATACGGGAAGAAAACTGATTATGTCAAAAAAGGATACCGAACTTCTAAGTAATATCGTCCGATTAATTTTACCTGACAACTTGCCAAATAAAATTAATATTTGTTACATAAACACATGGATATGAAAACGATGGACAGTCGGTGAATTCCAAACTCATCTTTCTAAAGTTATAGAGCAGGTGAAAGCTGGTGGAAAATAGCGATCACTTTTGGTAAGAAAAAAGAAATTGTAGGCTATTTTCTGCCCCAAATACCGGGTGAATATCCCAAGCGCAAATTAGACATATTGGAAGGAAACACATCTGTTGTTTTTAAACCTGATTTCAAAATAGCTGATGAAGATTTTTTGGAATAATTTATCTTCAGTTTATGGACAGTCTTATAACCACATCATTCCAAAAGTGGCTTAGTTACAAAGAGTCCCACGAAATAATCCGCCGCCTTTCACGTTCTTGCTCTTTAGGATATGAATAGGTGCTTTTGTGGGATCGGAATAGTTTTGCTGTTACAAATAGCTGTAGTCGGCTGCGGCATAGTAAGATCGGTCGGTAAAGATCCATCGGGAGAAGAACTTAGCCGGCTGGACACCTTGCCCAACTACAAGAACGGTTCTTTCGAGAACCTGGCTGAACGTGCCGACTCGACAGTCAGGCACAACCTGATGTTTCATCGACGCCCCGAAACAGCCCGGCCCTCCCACTCACTGCCATGGGTTGAAACCGATTTGAAGGCACTTGCCGCGCCAGCACCAACTATCGTTTGGTTTGGCCATTCATCCGTGCTTATCAAAACCGGGCAGGGTAATATACTCATCGATCCTGTTTTCAGCAATCATGCAGGGCCTGTACCCGGAGTAATTACGGCCTTTCCCGGCACTACGCATTACCATGCACTGGATATGCCTCCTATCGACGTGCTGATCATTTCCCATGACCATTACGACCACCTCGACTATCGGACACTGAAAAAATTGAAGGACCGTATTAAAATGGCGGTAGTACCCATGGGCGTAGGTTCGGATCTGATATACTGGGGATTTGATCCTAAGAAGATCATCGAATTGAACTGGAACGGGTCGGCAGTGCTGCCCGGAGGCCTTAAGATCACGGCCACGCCAGCACAGCACCGCAGTAACCGCACTTATGGTAAAGAAAACAAAACACTGTGGGCCTCTTACGTGATACAGGCAGGTAATTACCGGTTGTTTTACAGTGGCGACAGCGGTTACGGGCCACACTTTAAACAAATAGGCCGGCAATATGGCCCGTTTGACCTGGCGTTGCTGGAATGCGGGCAGTACAGCCCGAACTGGCCTTGGACACACCTGTGGTTTGGTCAGGCTGCCCAGGCTGCTGTCGACCTGCGGGCAAGCTTGCTGCAGCCTATTCACTGGGGCAAGTTTGTTGAAGCTGCACAACCATGGAACGAGCCTATCGAAAAGCTGATTCCCGCTGCCGAAAAACTCGATATCCGGGTAAATGTGCCACGTATTGGTGAGCCCTATACGCTGGGCGACCCACCCAGGGATTCAGCCTGGTGGGGGTTTAAGTAAATTAGGCCGTGGGTCTTTTGGATACGACCGATAAAACCGATTTCAAAGGGATCCGAACGCCGCCCGGCTAATTGAAAAATTTTTGGAAAGAAAAATAGGGAGAACGCATTTCTAATTCATTTTGGCTGGACTCACGCTGCGCTGCTCTGGCATAAACAAACATTTGCTGTTCATAGTCACCAATAGCATCCCGGATTGTTTCAAATTTCCCCCCGGTCAGGTTATCGGATAAAATTAATGCATCTACGAGCCCGGTATTTACACCCTGGCCGGCAAATGGCGGCATCAGATGTGCGGCGTCTCCAATAAGTGTTATCGGCAAGGCGCGGTCATTTTTCCATGGTTTATCCAATGGTAATTTCCTTGTCGGCAAACCCTTAAAAAGTGATGTCGACCGGAATAGCTGTTTGTAACTTTCGTCCCATTTTCTAAATCTGCCTGAAAGAAACGATGCTACTTTTTCTGCATTATCAAAGTCAGGCCCGTTGCCGTTAGTCCACTCCAAAGGCTTTCTGAAAATTACGCCATAGGTAAGGACGCCGCCATTAAAAGGGTTTGCAACCAATAAGTTCCCTTCAAAGGCAGTCATTAATCTGTGTCCATCGCATAACCCATAAAATTCCGGGCACCTGAGTTCAGGCTGGCTCACATCACCTTGGATAATAAAAGTTCCGGTCTCTTCGGTTTCAGTGTCCGCTACATAGTTCCTTATTTGGGACATCCCGCCATTTGCGCCAATTACCATATCTGCGGTCGTATCGGGTTTGTCTTCAAAGTGCAACAACCACTTTCCGTGGCGTTCTTCCAGTCCTGTACACTTGCTGTCCCAGGTAACTGTATCGTTTGTTACACTGTCAAGCAGTATTTTTCTTAAATCGTGCCTGTTTATCTCCGGGTTGTCGTGCCGGTTACCAGTTGTTATCTTTTTGGTGTATATCACTTCACCTTTTTCATCAGTCATGATGATCCCCATAGGTATCGCGGCCGAAAAATACCTTTCCAGCAATCCTGCCCTTCTCATAGCTTCCTGCCCTGAGTTTTTGTGCAGGTCTAGCGTCCCGCCCCATATCCTGGCCTCCGGGCTCTTATCCCGTTCGTAAACGGTTACGTTTATTCCTTTTTGTTGTAATAACCTGGCCATGGTCAGTCCGACAGGCCCTCCGCCAATAATGGCCACTTTCTTATCTTTTAATAACATCGTTTTAAATTGTTAACAATGCAAAATTGATAATTTAGATAGGGATAAAATAGCAAATTTTGACTTAAAAATAGGCGTAAAAGACTTTATGAAGATCAATAAAAAACAAACTGTACCTAATATCCTGTTAAGTTTTGCCCGTTTGATGGGGGCCGAAATAAAAAACAGCAGGTTAAAAATTCCGGAAAAATTTGGTACGGGTTATTGTGCCGGGTTCATTCTTAATGAGCACATGCGTATGCTTATCAGCGATTATAAGCTGCATAAGGACGTGGCTGTTAGCAATCCGGATATCAATGCACGCGGGAAAATGATATTTTTCAAGTTTCAAAATATCTTCCTAAAAAAAGCAACAGGGAGGCAGTTAATTGAAACGCCTTCCGTTTTGATCGCGACAAGCCGGATAAATACCGACGAGGTTATTTCGATCCATACAAACACCGCCACTATTAATATTGAAGTAGATGCCAGTTATTTAAACGGACTTTTCGACCTGCCCGAAAAATCGCCGGTTTTACAAAGCCTGTTACAGAACAATCAACCCTTACTGTTCGAGCAAATAGTTTATCCTTCTTTACAAAAAATTGTGGATGAAATTGTGACTGAACCAATAGGTGAAACCTTTGAAATGTTTTTCCTAAGGATAAAGGCAGAAGAATTGATCTGCAGATTATTAATGGAATTGGAAAAACGGGATGAAAAGCATTTGCTCTCTTTAAATAGTCGCGATATACAAATTATTTACAAGATAAAAGAGCAAATGCTTAAACATATAGAAACTCCGCCCGTCATCAAAACATTGGCGGTTAATGCCGGCATGAGCCCAACCAAGCTAAAGCGTGTATTCAGCCAGGTATTTGGCAACAGCATTTTTAACTACTACCAGGGGTTCAGGCTAAAAGAAGCGGCCCGGCTGCTGAAAGAAGAAAAGCTGTCTGTTTCAGACGTAGGTTACAGGCTGGGCTTTACCAATCTCAGCCATTTTTCAAGAGTGTTTGAAAAGCACATCGGGATTAAGCCCAAAAAATTTTCGGCCATATAAGATCGCCTTGATGTGTATGCAAAAAGCCCCGAAAGGGGCTTTTATACGTTGCGCACCACGCGGAACTGCATTTGAACACCTTGAAGATATCTTACTGATAATCAAGTCAATTAAGGAAACAGAGAAGTAGCTCTTTTCGGTTCTATATCTGCCGATAAACTTTACGCTATATTCTGTTAGAAAATGAATAATTTGTTTAATATCATTATAGTGATATTAAACGACGTTATCGCGATTATGCTGAAACTTTAAATTTGTCGTATAGATATTGTTGCCCTTTTGACGTAATAATAATTACCCGTGAGTTTTTTGTCTTTCGGATATAATTAAGCGCTAACATCTTATCAAGCAATGCAGCACTGAGAGAACCGGCAAGATGGTGCTTTCTTTCACTCCAGTCAAGACAGGGTTTGGCAAAAGCCCTGCGATTTTTTTTTAATTCGTCAATGTTAATCCCAAATTCCAGAAGCTGATGGACGATTTTGTAACCTACCAGAAAAATGATAATTTTGCATCAGTCACTCCAAAACTACAATGGCCCGACCAAGACAATACGATGAAGATGCGGTAATTGATAAAGCACTATCGGTGTTTTGGAAAAAGGGGTTTTCTGACACCTCATCGCGTGACTTGATTGCGGCCACAGGTATGAGTAACGGCAGTTTATTCAACAGCTTTGGTGATAAAACAACGCTATACCTGGCCTGCCTTCAGAAATATAACGCTACATACATTGCAGCACTTGAAAGTTTGCTCATTTCTGAACTTCCTTTCAAAGAAAAAATACAAAAGGTGTTTGAAGGCACTGCAAAAAAAGTTTCTGCTACAGATGATTACGAAGGCTGTTTTTTTTTCAATAGTTCGGTTGATAGTGGTATCCATGACGCAGCCATTTCTACATTAACTGCTGCCATTCAACTAAGACTTGAAAAAGCCTTTTGCACTGCCGCCGACCAGGCCAGGGAAAGCAAACAATTGCCAATCGAATCCGACAGCGTTCAAATAGCGCAATACCTTATGATGATTACCACCGGTCTGCGTGCGATGGTCAAAGGCAACGCTTCCGTTGCGGAAATAGATCATATTATCCATTCCGCGCTGAAATTCCTGCCATTTTAAAATAATAAAATAATTTTGGAGCAATTGATCCAATAGTATAGATTTGCAATATTTTGGAGCATTTGCTCTTTAACTATTTATTTCATTATGAAAGCAAATTTAACTTTACTGATTTGCGCCGTGCTGAGCTTCAGCAGCGGGGCGATGGCAGCTCAACCCGGAACAGGAATTGGGGATTTGAAGTTCAGGACCGCTAAAGTAGACGGACTAACTATTTTTTACCGCGAAGCCGGTAATCCGGCTAAGCCAGCAATCCTGCTGCTACATGGATTCCCTTCAACCTCACACATGTATGATGGGTTAATAAACGACCTGGCCGGCAAATATCATTTAATTGCGCCTGACTATCCCGGTTTTGGCAATAGCAGCAAGCCTGATCCCAGCGTCTTTGTTTACAGCTTCGATCACATCGCTGCAATTATGGTTCACTTCATTGAAACCATAGGCCTCAGGAAATTTAGTCTGTACATGCAGGACTATGGAGGGCCTATTGGATTTCGCATAGCATCTGCGTACCCCGGCAAAATTAATGCGCTGATTATCCAGAACGCCAATGCTTACACAGCTGGATTAGGCGACGGTTTTAATAAAATTATGAAAATGGAGCAGGCCGGCGATGAAAAAGGCGTAGCAAATATCCTTCACCAAATCATTTCATTGGACGGTATTAAAGTGCAGTACACGCAAGGCGCTGCAAATCTTGACAATATTGCGCCCGAAACCTATCTAACGGATTTTTATTATGTACAACGTCCCGGTAATGCAGATATCCAGGCAACGCTGTTTTACGATTACCACAACAATTTAACTCAATACCAGGTTTGGCAGCGTTATTTTAAAGAACATCAGCCACCGGCACTGATTGTCTGGGGTAAAAACGACCCGATTTTCACAGCACCCGGTGCGAACGCTTATAGACAAGATCTACCGGGTGCAGAAATCCATTTATTAAATGGCGGACATTTCGCCCTGGTTGAATATCACCGCGAGATAGCTGCCTATATTATTTCTTTTCTCCAAAAAAAGGCATTGAATAATTGATAATCAACGCTAAACAAAAATGGGAACGGTGTTCAAACCGTTCCCATTTGTGCGGAAGAAGGGACTCGAACCCCCACGCCGTGAAGCGCCAGATCCTAAGTCTGGTGCGGCTACCAATTACGCCACTTCCGCATCTTAGGATTTTTAAGAGTCGGCAAAGATAATATTTAAAATGATTCCACCGATTTTTTTTTGTAATTACACCGCTTGAAGGCTGTTAACCAATTCTTTAAAGTATTTTGGAGCACGCAGCAACCGGCTCCCATACCACGAAAACATTTCACCGTCAACAAGTTTAATTTTGGCCTCTCGGAGAAGGGACTCAAACTCCCGGATATGTTGATCTCCAAACGGGTAAGGTTCCGACGATAGCAATACCACATCCGGCTTAGCAGCCAACAATTGTTCGTTACTTACTTCCGGATACCTTTCCGCAGTAAAGGCGTTTACCATGCCGCATTTCTGCAGCATATCGTCAATAAACGTCCCATTACCTGCAACCATGTATGGTTTGCGCCATATCAGGTAAGCCACACGCAGATTGATTTGTTGACTGGTTATATAGCTGAATTGTTGTTTGATCTGATTACTTAACTGCCCGGCATTCTCGCTTTTGCCAACCAACGCTCCCACTTTTCCAATCATATCCAATGCTCCGTCAAGATCACTTATATCGCTCATCCACACCGGGAAAAGTTCCATTAGCTCCTCTATTTGAGTTTGCTCGTTTTCTTCCTTGTTGCCAATGATAAGGTCAGGATTTAATTCTTTTATTAATCTGATATTAAGTTGTTTAGTTCCACCTACCTTTACTTTTTGTTTAACCGTAGCAGCCGGGTGAATACAAAATTTAGTAATGCCAGTCCCAGGTCAAACAATAGTTCGGTTTGAGAAGGGACGATAGAAATTATCTTTTTGGGAATGGAAGCCAATTCCACCGCCCTGTTCATCTGGTCGTAAAATATAGGCATGGATAACCTTTTAACTACCCGTTATATATCTGGTACACCCCCGCTATTGTGCGTTTATCGGCAGAGCCCACAAGTATGGTGGCTATCTTCTTCTCGATCATCAGGTTTTCGGCCTGGCTGATATATTCCTCCGGATCGACAATGATCGGGTGCGCGGTCATCATCTCATGGATATGCAATTGTGACGTGTCCGGGTTACGTACCAATGCGCGGCGCAGGTCGCCGTCTGTTACTACGCCCTCAATTAAGCCCGGGTGCCCTACAATCACCAACCCCAGCTTTCCTTCCGACATCCGCAGCAACAACTCCGTAAACGAAGCATTTTTATCAATAAACGGCAGGTTGTCCCTGCGCATCAGGTCTTTCACTTTAACCACTAATTTGCGGCCCAGGCTGCCCCCTGGATGAAACCTCGCAAAATCCTCGTGCTGAAACTGCCGGGTTTCCATCAGGGCCATCGCCAGTGCATCACCCATAACCAAAGTAGCTGTGGTAGATGATGTCGGTGCCAGTTCCAGCGGACAGGCCTCACGCGTAATGCACACGTTCAGATGATGGTCGCTGTTTTTAGCTATGGTCGAATTTGGGTTGCCTGTAATACTGATGATCTTGTTATTGTTCCATTTCAGGAACGGGATTATCTTTAGTACCTCATCGGTCTCGCCAGAATAAGATATCAGGATCACGATGTCATTACTCTCCACCATCCCCAGGTCGCCGTGAAAAGCCTCGCCGGGGTGTAAAAAGAAGCTCGGGGTACCCGTGCTAGCCAAAGTAGCGGCAATCTTTCTGCCGATCAAACCTGATTTTCCAACGCCCGCCACGATCAGCTTTCCTTTCGATTCCAGTATAGCTTCTACTGTCCCGGTAAAATCATTATCCAGCGATGCCGCCACATACTTCAGCGACTCAATCTCGATATCAAATACTCTTTTGGCTATTTCCTTCATGGCATCACCCCAAACCCTCTCCGGTAGAGAGCAGCTTTTAATACATTTTTTAATTAAAAAAATCTCCCCTACCGGGGGAGATTTAGAGGGGGCTAAAGTAACGGCTTTATAACCTCTTCCAGTTCATGCAGCTTCACCATGTTAGGCCCGTCGCTCAGCGCGTTATCTGGGTCGGGGTGTGTTTCCATAAAATAACCGTCTGCCCCAAAAGCTTTGGCTGCCAGCGCCATCATGGGCACAAAAGTACGGTCGCCGCCGGTTTTGCCTCCGGCACCGCCGGGCCGCTGTACAGAATGCGTGCAATCCATACAAACCGGGTGCCCAAATTTTTTAAGATCATAAATATTCCTGAAATCAACTACCAGGTTATTGTAACCGTACATATTACCGCGCTCGGTCAGTATTACCTGCTCGTTCCCCGCTTCCACAACTTTCTGGGCCGGGTAAAACATGTCCTGCCCCGAAAGAAACTGTGCTTTTTTAACATTTACTATTTTTCCTGTTTTTGCTGCCGCGACCAGCAGATCGGTCTGGCGGCACAAAAACGCCGGTATCTGCAAAACATCAACCACTTCGGCAGCTATGGCAGCCTGCCCGGGTTCGTGAATATCCGTAATTACCGGCAAGCCGAAACGCTCCTTTACATTTTGCAGCATTTCCATTCCCTTTTCAATGCCCGGCCCGCGGTACGAATGTATCGACGTGCGGTTAGCCTTATCGAACGAAGATTTAAATACCACGGTTACCGGGTACTTCTGCCCTATTTCAGCCACTTTTTCGGCCACGGTATAAAGCAGGTCCTGGTTTTCCATTACACAAGGACCTAATATAAAGAACGGCTTCTGCCGTATCTGTTCAAACAAATTCATGTGCAAAGATGGTAATTTTTAGCCTCACCCCAAGCCCTCCCCGGTAGACGGCGGCTCAAATTTAGTATTATTATAAAAAGTCGCCTCCTTTAGAGAGGATTTAGGTGAGGCATAGCTAACTTTGCATCATGATCAACTACTTCGAATTCTACAATATTCCTGAGTCTTTTCATCCCGATGTTGCTTCGCTCAAAAAGAAATTTTATGAATTAAGCAAGCAATATCATCCCGATTTTTATGCCAACGAGTCCGGCGAAAAGCAGCAGGAAATACTGGAGCTTTCCACCATAAACAACAAAGCCTGGCAAACGCTGTCCGACCCGGCAAAGCGTTTGGAGTATATCCTTCGCCAGCACGAACTATTAGTCGACGGCGCCAAACCCCAGCTCCCGGCCGACTTCCTGATGGAGATGATGGACGTTAACGAGCGCCTGATGGAGGTAGATGATGCCGGACAACTTGCAACTATTAACAACGAAGTAATGGCGGTGGATGACGATATAAGCACCCAACTGCATAAGCTAACCGCTGATTATCACACGCTTGACGACACCGCCAAAGAAAGCCGACTGAACGAAATACTGGATATTTACTATCGCCAAAAATATTTGTTGCGGATTAAAGAGAGTTTAAATACATTTGCAGCCCGGTTTTGAACGAATTAATCCACCGTTCATATTAAAACTGGCCCAGATGGCGGAATCGGTAGACGCGCTGGTCTCAAACACCTGTGGTCGCAAGGCCGTGCCGGTTCGACCCCGGCTCTGGGTACCGAAAAAAAAGCTTCAGATTTTCTGAAGCTTTTTTTTATAGGCATGTGCCATCGGTTTATAAAGATACTTCCTATAATCTTAACATCTAATGTCAAGCCTGTATCCTTTGCCGCGTACAACTACAATGTTGATATTCGGATCAAAATCTAATTTTTTTCTGAGTTTTGATATAAACATATCCAGGCTGCGCCCAACGATAACACCTTCATCTTCCCATAGCTCTTTTTGCAGGCGGCTTCTCTCTATGGTCTGGTTAGGCGATGACGCGAAAATATGCAGCAGGCGCGTTTCCGTACCGGTTAGCTCCATTGTCTTTCCATTTATGATGAGCTTCCGATTTTTGGCATCAAACAGCACCGAACCCAAAGTGAAGGTATTGGTATGTTGACCGTCAGGTAAAACTCTTCTCAGCTTAACAGATCTAAAAAAGATAAAGCCAACAAATGCTAAAAATGGCAGGCTGCCCAGGATATACCCGTTCTTTGCAGCAATTACATCCGCAGGTTTAAATTTGAAATCGATGCGGTAACGTGCCGAAGGCTGCACCCTCCCTCTGCAGGGTACAATATCGTCTTTTTTATTTGGGGATATAGCGTATCCGTAGGTTGCACTTGTGTTGCCGCCGTTCAGAACGTTAACCACATAATTGTTTGCAAGCGGATCTTTAGCTAAAAGCCGCCTGGTAGTGTTCACCAGGTAATCCGGTTGAAAAGTAAGTTCCTTCTCAAACCTTACCTGGTATTCATTTTCTGATATCTTTTCTACAGGGAGTACCCTTGATGTACTATCGCCCGACTTTAAGAGCAGCTCGTGCCCGATGTTGCGGAGCAAAATTTCCCTTCTGGCGATATTAAAATCGTCATTGCCGGTCATACTGAAAGCCGCGCAGATCGCACCACCAAGCAAGAGCAATGTTAATCCGCAAAGGTATTTGCGTTTCCCGGATAGTAGATTCAGGCGGTTCCACATATTGATAAAATTTATTTACAAAGTTTACAATTTTATTTACAATCTAAGTTCTTCAGGCTGAAATATATCAAAGTAATTTTGCTGAATAAACTTTAAAAGGAGATAAAGCTACGTCATCTATTAAACCTGCAAAAAACATGAAAAAAATTATTTATGTGCTGATCTTACCGCTGGTTGTGGTAAGCGGACTGGTATTTGCAAATCGTGAAGTAAAAAATGAAGCTTCTAAAAAATCAATCTCAAAGCCTCTTTCTGCTGCCGAACGGAAAGCTGCCTTGAAAAAATGGGAGGCTACCCGTGACGGTATAAAGTACAAAGAATGGGAAGCGTCTCCCGAAGGTAAAAAAGTGTATGCCGGCGCTGCCAAAATATGGAAGCACACTAAGGATAGTACCAATATGGAGGCTGTTGTAACTTCTCTTTCTCTTCCGCCAGGCTCAAGATTAGGTTTCGGAGTGATGGTGAAGATCAACGACGTTGATTATATCCTTAGTTTTGGGCTGGAAGACTTTGACAGCAATTTTTTGAACGTTAACAATGAATTTAAGCAATTGCATACCCTGCAGGTTAACGACAGGATAACTATAAGAAGCCATAACGTATCGTACGCGCCCAAGTATTCCTATCCAATCGTATCCGGCGACTATGTTGAACGCGATAGTAAAATAATTTACAAACGCGCCCCACGCAAAGGCGGTTGCTAAGTAATAATTATGAAATACACACGGGCGTTACTTCCCGCCGGATATGCGGATATTTTTCGCCTTATCGAAATTTGCTAAACAAGTATCCAGCGGTTTACCTTGTTTATAAATGCAATCGCAGAAAACCTGGCAAGCCGCGGGGTTTTTGCTGGAAGCGCATTGGTTCCGGCATTCTGCTTCAGAGTTACCCGGCACTATCTCGTACAGATAGAAAGTACCTGCAATGATAAGGGCCACGACTGCAAAAGAGCCGCCAAAAAACACAAACCGCAGTCGTTTACCCAGGGGCTTTTTTAATGCAGGAGGAACACTTTCAGACTGCTTAAATGGCAAAACGTGCTTTAAACGGTCATAATCCCAGGCCAATAAAAACAAGCTTGCCAATAACATCATCGTAACACCCCGGGTGCCGTCAAAGCGGGTAGCATAAGTAAGCACGCAAATATTGAGCACGAAGGGAAAATACATCAGTGCGCCAAGCAGTGAAGTTCTCGGGATCAGCAGAAATATAGCGGTTATGATCTGGGCAATTCCGATAAAGGTATAGTAATATCCTGTCAGGTGTAAAGCCTCGAAGTAATGCCCTAAGGGGTTGTTGGCGGGCAGGCCGGCGGCAAATCTTTCACCAATGATCTTGATATAACCTGCCGGTATAAAACTCGCCGCCAGCGCCACGCGGCAAAATATGGCAAACCGCTTAAACCATAGGTCTGCCCTTGCCTCGTAGTATATTTCTTCAATCCTGCTCATGCTTTTTTTCGGGGAATTAATTGGGTCAGGAGAAAATGAAGCAGCAATGCTATGGCACTCCAGTATAAGGCACAGGCCAGCCCCCGGATCGGGGGCGCCGGGTCGGGGTCGTTTAATATTGGAGCCAGTGGCCCAACCAGAACAACTTTGACAGGATATATAATGCCGGCTAAAGTGCGCTGCCAGGCTATTGGCGAATTAGTGCCGGCAAACCAGTCGCCGTTTACGGGGTGCAACAGTAAGTTGGTGATACCAATAAAGACGAACGCCGAGACGACGAAAATAATTACGAATTTTGTTCTTGAAACTTTCATACGATGAAATATCTGGAAGCTTAAAAAGTTCTTTGTATTACAAAGTAAAATAAAGAACTTTGCATTTCAAAGTGTCGGTGGAACTTTTTATTCTTTAGCTATTCTTTAAGGCCTTATTATTATTTGGAAAACCTCTATTCAGAAACACTGAGATTCAAACCACTATCAAATCCGGAAAAGTCGGCACGAAGCTCGCGCGATGTAATGTGTAATGTATCCCCAAATCGCTTTACTTCAAGGTAATGAAACGCCGGTTTATAGTTTTCAGCAAGGTCGTGCGTCCGGTCGTTATTGCTGTTAAGCGGCTGATGCAGCCCGCCACCGCCACCGATTACTAAAAAATCCTTGCCATTAACCTTAAAGCGTTCAAAATTGTGTGAATGACCTGAAAGGAAAAGTACGCACTTTTTAGATCTAACGAACGGCGGAACAAAGTTCTTTTGAACAGGCTCGGAAGGCTTTACGATACGGCTGTTAGTATATGGCGAATGATGGCAGCCGACAATAACAAACCGGATAGCCGGGTCGTTGTCAAGCGCCTTGAGTTTATTTTGGTACCATGTATTTTGATTACCGGTTTCTTCTTCTGTCATCGCCGCAAAATTGGAATTGAGCAGTATAACCGCCACCGAATCTACAACTTCGGTATAGCCGGCAGGATTGTACATTGGGAACCTTACTTGGAAGTTCTTTGTCCCTTTTTTAGTATTGAACATTACCTCGTGGTTGCCAAGCGTCGCATACACGGGTATTGAGTCTTGCGAAGTTTGCCGGATATACCGGTCTATGTTTTTCCAGGCCTTATTGCTTTTGCCAAGGGAAACTACATCGCCCAGGATAAAAAAGGCCGACGGGCGCAAATGATCAATATCCTCAAAAATAAGTCTTGTGGCCTCCAGGTTATGATCAGCCTTCAGGAACAACTTTTCTATCTTCATCGGTTCCTGTGTATCGCTGGCAAAAGCTATAACCGGCTTTTTTTCCTGGCAGAATGCCAGCGAGGGAAATAGAAGTGCTGTAAGCGACAAAAGATAGCAAGCAGCGCGCATGGAAATATAACGTAATTAATACGATTTTGATACAACCGCCCGGCTACTTTGCAAACTCCCCAAAGTGCCAGAGTACTCCCGATGGGTCGTGCACGAAACATTCCCTGCCCCAATCGTAACTTTTGATGGGTGTTATCCGTGCCCCTTTATATTTCGATGGCAGGTCCAGCGCTACCAGTTCACCCCAAAAACGGTCGACATCATCTACCTCCATAAATACCATCAGGTTATCTATCCAATCTTTTACATAGCCGTCCTGCAGGTAAAAGCCCAGGTCCCCGCTTTTAAAAAGCGACATGTTTGGAAACAGTATTTTCTCCTCAAACCCCAGGTCACGGTAAAAACTGCGCGAAAGCTCAAAATTCTCTGCGCCGATAAACGGCCTTATTGATTTAGCGTTATGGTTCATTTTCTAAAATTATGAAAAATAGGTATTAAGTTTGTTATGAAAAACAAACCCGCTACATGCCATTTTTATCGCGCATATCGCTTCCTCCTATGCAGAATGGCGGTTACGTACAGCATATTCCGAGCCTTGCCAAAGGCCTGCAGCTCACTTTAAAAAACAATGTTACTTTTTTTGTAGGCGAGAACGGATCGGGTAAATCTACCATGCTCGAAGGTATAGCTGAACAATGCGGGTTCAATCTCCGCGGGGGCAACCGTAACCATAACAGGAATACCGGCTACCGGTTTGAAGGTTATGAATCGGCACTGGCAGCACACCTGCAATTGTCCTGGACACCAAAAAGGATCACCGAGGGCTTTTTTATGCGGGCCGAAAGCTTTTTCAATTTCGCGTCCTACATTGATGAATTGGCGGTTGAGGATGGACGCATCTACCAGGCTTACGGCGGGCGGTCGCTGCATCAGCAATCACATGGTGAGTCGTTCCTTTCCCTGTTCAACAATCAATTTGAATCCGGTATCTATATCCTTGACGAACCGGAGGCTGCATTGTCACCGGCCCGGATACTTGCTTTTATGTCGGTTATGAACCAGCTTGACCGCGGCGGCCGCGCCCAATTTCTGATAGCAACCCATTCGCCCATGCTTATCTGTTATCCCGGCGCAACTGTTTATCAGTTTGATGAAACCGGCGTGCGCGAAACAAATTATCAGGATACTGAGCATTTTTATCTCACGAAATCGTTTCTTGATAACCCAGCTGCGTATCTCCGCCATTTAATGGGAGATAGTTGATTTTACGGCTTTTGTTGTTTAATCTGATGTTTATTCCAACCGACACAGTTTAAAACACTTAACATAAAGATAATATTTGATTTATATTTATGTAACTTACATTTGACATCAAACTCCGTTATGAAAAAAGAAAAATCTCAGGCACAGGGAAAAGGCGCCAAAAAACAGATTAAAGAATCCATTCAAAATCGCCTCGAAAAATTCCTCACGACAATAGCAGGTGAACTCGGCGACAAAACACATATCGACATTGAAAAGGAATCCAAAAAACTGGCTAAAAAGCTGGTTAAGGGTTTGGCTTTGAAAGAAGCTTCTAAACCGGTTAAGGCTGCGCCTGTTAAAGAAGCAATTGCTAACGCGGCGCCTGATGCGGCCGCAAAGCCAACCAAAGTGTCAAAACCGGCGCGTGCAACTAAAAAAACTCTTGCTAAGGCAGCTGTTACAAAACCCGCCCCTGCAAAGGTCGAACCCGCACCAAAAAATACCGTAAAACCTGCTGTGCCAAAAGCAGCTAAAAATGGCGCCGCAAAACCGGCCAGGAAATAATTAAGGGTTAATTACAATACCTTACAAAACCGCAGTGTGTTGCCGTCGCTGTCGGTTACGTAAAACTCCCGTGTTCCCCAGGTTTGGTCAAGCGGCCCCTGGTGCACGGGCGATTCTTTTTTGCGGGATGTATCAAGACCCCGGCCAATATATTTTTGGAACAGGTCATCTACATCATCCACCCAAATATTTACCACTGAACCAAACAGGCTTTCGCTTTCATAAGTGGTTAGTTGTAGTTCTGCGCCACCTCTTACCAGGTCGGCACCTCCCCAGCTATGGGCGTCTTCTTCTGCGTATGGTAATTCAAAATCCAGCACTTTTGTATAAAACGCCATGGCCTGTTTAAGGTTGCGAATCTTGAATACGGGTACTATCTTTGTGTTCATTATAACTATACCGGCATTGGATGCCATCCTGCAAAAGGTTTCACCGTCGCACAGTTCGGTCCGCCGTCCTTTCCCTTTCCTGGCACCTTTGCTTCCAGTATTAGTTTATCGTCAAACCTTACATTTTCAATAACACTTTCTGATATCTCTCTTAACGGAATTTTTAGCCGCCGCCCCCATTCCGATTCCGGGTTGCCGGCATAAGTACCAATGTCAAGGTAAATAAACCGGTCGCCTTTATTGCCCTGTACAAAAGGCCCGGCAAAGTCGGTAATGCCGTTCTTGTCTTTTCTTATCATGACCGGAAAGTCAAACAGCAGGTTGCCGCCGCCCGACACTTGTTTTTGTACGGTTTCATAATTGTTGCCCGAACCCGATTGCAGGCCAAAATCAACACCTGCCGGCGGGTCCGTCAGGACGATACGCAAAAGCAAACTATCATTCATGAGCGTAAATTTAAGGATAGCTTCGGTATTTAAAAAGGCTGAATAACCCTGCCTCATCCGCCCCCCGCGAATGTCGCAAACAGCCCATACATCTGGCCGTATACGCCATGTATCTTTGACCATATAAAGCATCAGTTAAAAACTTAAAAGAAAACATTATGCAACAGATCACTCCTTTCCTTTGGTTTGAGAACCAGGCCGAGGAAGCCATGAATTTTTATCTTTCCGTATTTAAAGACTCAAAAGTTACCCGGATAAACCGATACGGCGAAGCCGGACCCGGTACGCCCGGCGATGTAATGTATGTCGAATTTCAATTGAACGGGGTAGGTTTCGCAGCGCTTAACGGCGGACCTTTATTTAAATTCTCGCCGGCCATATCTTTTTTTATTCATTGCGAAACACAGGAGGAAATTGATCATTATTGGGATAAATTGGGTGATGGCGGCAAAACCAATCAGTGCGGCTGGCTCGATGATAAATTCGGTGTTACCTGGCAGGTGGTGCCTAATATCATGGGTAGGTATCTCAACGATCCGGACCCTAAAAAGGTGAGCTCTGTAATGAAGGCTATGATGCAAATGACTAAATTCGACATAGCAAAATTAGAGCGGGCTTATGAGCAGGCATAACGAGGTTACACCTCACACCATTGACGAATACATAGCTATGCAGCCCGAAGCTTTTCAGCCGGCGCTGCATCAGCTTCGGTCCATTATAAAGGCCCTGGCGCCACAGGTTATCGAATCGATCAGCTACCAGGTGCCGTGTTTTAAATATCACTATATGCTCGTCGGTATTGGGGTAAATAAAAATTTCTGCAGTTTATATACTATGAGCCCGCCGCTGGTAAAAAAAATGAAGGATGACCTGAAAGGAATAAAGCTTTCCGGCGCAACTATTCATTTTCCACCAGGTGCGTCGTTGCCTGTTACACTTATAGAGAAAATTTTGAGGGCAAGAATGCAGGAGAATGAGGTAAAAGCTATGTCAAAAAAATAGCCGCAATAGCGGCTATCCCGTATTATAAAATGGAACGTCGCTTATTGGCGATTTTCCTGTCATTATCGCGGTTCGAGGTTTGGTCCGGTCGTTGTCCGCCACCGTTACTTATTCCTCTTGATTTCATGGCTTCTGCGTGATTTGAGAAACCCCTGTCCGAAGTCGGCTTGCCTTGCATGCCGGCGCTCCCCTTTTCGCTTTGCTGCACTTTCATTCCCTTTTGTATTTATAATTATATCCTGTATATTAAAACATCCTACTGCAAAGTTGTTTTATAAAAGAATTATTACCGGTTGATGAAAGCTGATCCTCTGTCCTATATAATTGAATTCAAGCTATATGCATATTTAAGCCTCGTGCTTTTAATGACCTTTGCCTTTCCTTTTAACGGCGGCGCGCAGCGGTATTTCAATCCGTATCCCACGCACCTTAAAGACTCCTCCTATCACTACCTGCAGCCCGATATTCCAAAAAAACATTTTGGCCGCGCCGCTACCGAATTGGTGCTGGCTGAGATAGTTCCCTGGACAATTGATCGTTATATCCGGAAAGCTGATTATGCAAAAATATCTTTCAAAACGGTGGGCCATAATTTGAGCCTTAACAATTGGGCATGGGATAACGATGAATTTCAAACCAACCAGTTCGGTCATCCTTATCATGGCAATTATTTTTTCAATACATTTCGAACAAATGGCTACAGCTTCTGGCAGTCGGCCCCGGCAGCCTTTGTGGGGAGTTATATTTGGGAAACCACTGCCGAAAACCAGGCACCTGCCCCCAATGATTTTATTAATACCAGCTTTGGGGGAATAATCCTGGGCGAAATGACCTACCGCCTGTCCAATAAAATTGTCAATAACCGTTCGCGCGGACTTAAGCGTCAGGCCAGCGAAGTACTTGCATTGCTGGTTAATCCGGTAAATGGTATCAACCGTCTGCTCGACGGCAAATGGGGCAAAATCTACGGCAATTCTACCGATCATGATTCTTCACGCCTCCAGGTAGAATTTGACGCAGGCTTAAGGAATTTTAGTGTGAACAATAAAAGCCCCTTTCAGAATGGGCATTTTGGCTGGTATGGCCGTATCAAGTTATTATATGGAGATGCTAACGAAAATTTTAAAGTGCCATTTACCAATATTACTGTCCTTACCGAATTTGGGCAGGATGACAGCACCAAACTAAACATCGTAAGCGTTTATGGCTCGTTAACCGGTTGGAAAATATATGGCAAAAACAATACACATCTCGCTATCCTTTCAGCAAATTATGACTATTACCATAATGCCGCATTTTTTTTCGGGGCGCAAAGTGTAAAAATGAATTTGTATTCCCAGTTCAACCTTCCCGGCAAGTTTGTACTTAACACTTCTTTTGGATTAGGGCCAGTTCTTTTGGCCGCTGTGCCCGATCCTCATCTTTATAACGGCCGTAATTATGACTATGGCCCGGGTTTTGCCGTTAATGCCGGTGGCAGGGTAAGTTTCGATTCCAGGATCTCGCTTGGCGTTAATTATCGGGGCGGCTGGATGAAAACCTTGAACGGTAACAAGTCCGATTACTTCCTGCATGCTATTTCCAATGAATTTATTTACACCCTGCTGCATGGATTTTCCCTTGCTGCCGAGGCCGGTTATTTCAATTTGCACGGCAATTATGCTGATTTTGACGATACGGATAAAAAATACCCCTATGTTCGCCTGTCGGTAAGGTTTATTACCGGCTACAACAAAAGCATTATAAAACAATAATGAAGATATTTCAACAGGAGATCGGTCTGCGCGAACGCAGGCGGGGTTTTCATTTAATAACAACTGAGGTAATAAATGCTTTACCGCAAGTCGTCGAGATCAAAACAGGTATGTGCCAGATTTTTATTCAACACACTTCGGCATCACTTTGCATTAACGAAAATGCCGACCCTACAGTAAGGCAGGATTTTGAAATGTACTTTAATAAAGCTGTGCCCGAAGGCGATCCGGATTACCTGCACGATGATGAGGGTCCTGATGATATGCCCGCACACCTCAAAGCTGCTTTGTTGGGTAGCTCTGTTAGCATTCCTATTCGCAATGGCCGTTTGGCTCTCGGTACGTGGCAAGGCATTTACCTCTGCGAGCATCGTAATTACGGTCACCGGCGCAGTATTATAATAACGGCCTGGGTGAATAAATCTATACAATGAACCAAAACGTTGATCCTTCTCCTTCGGTACTGTTAACACCTATTTCCCCATTGTGCCGCTTAATTATCTCCGAAGAGATATACAGCCCAAGGCCTATACCGGTAAAATATTTTGAGGAATTATCCACACGATAAAAACGATCAAAAATATGTTCGATCTTATTCGTTGGGATGCCAATCCCGCGGTCTATCACCTCTACTTTTACGCTGCCGTCCCGCAGTTTGGCAACGGCAATTGTAACCGGCTTACTTTCATCCGAGTACTTGAAAGCATTGGTCAATAAATTGCATACAACCTGTTCAAGCCTGTTCCGGTCGGCATGTATCATCACTACTTTGTCGCCTTCTATATTTACCTCATGCCTGTCATCCACTGCGCATTGTTCCACCGCTTCGCCAACCATTTCCATCAGATCGAAATCAGTTTTTACCAGTTCAAGTTTTCCTCCCTGTATCCTGGTTACATCCATAAGATCATGAATTATCTCCGTCAGTTTGTTTACTTGTTTTATCGCCTTGCCAATAAATGGAGCCGCCTCCAGCATGTTTTCGTTTTTATCTGCCATCCGCTCGATAATTTGCAGTGAAGCCTTAACGCTCGTGATCGGTGTTTTCAACTCGTGGCTGGCAATACTCATAAACTCATCTTTCCGGGCCATTAGTTCTTCTGCAGCACGTTGCATTATCAGCCGCGTTTCGGCCTCCTGTTCCGCCTTTTTCCGCTCGGTTATTTCGGCCTCCACGTCACTCAATGTCCGCAGGTTATAAACCATTGGCAATATTTTATACAAAGCATACACCGTGAAAATAGAAACGATCCCTGTTAGCATCCTGACAAACGCACTCAGGCGGTAAGCTGGCCACCAAAATATAATAGCATCTAACAAATGTGTGGTACCGCACAACAAAATAAAGGCGATAAATAAAAAGAATACGGTATGAAATGGGATATCTTTTCGTTTTTTTACCATCCTGTAAAGCAGGAAAGGAATGGCAAAATATGCCGCCCATATCGAAAGGTCCGATAGTATATACAGCCACCCATGAAAATCGGTCCAGGTACCGCAATGCCATCGCGGTGGCCAGTCGATGGTACTGAACATTTTAACAAAGAACTCCTTCACTTGTCCAAAAAAGCTGAGATTTCGCTGATCACCTATGGCTGTATGCTTATTGCACATGGAATCGCAAACAGCACTGCCATGCGGCAGTGCCCTGTGTGTAATATCTGTCATAGTGGATGTTATTGTTAGGGCGAGACAAAATTAATGATTACGCACCTGATTACGTGCATAATACATCTTTTTTCAAATCGAATTATCGTCTTAGCTTATGCCCCCAGGCCGCATAATACAGAATAAAGAGATAGATGGGCAGCAGGATTACATAAGCTGTACGGGCTGTGAAAACATCGATGAGATGCCCATAAAGCAAAGGGATAACTGCGCCTCCGGCAATACCCATCACCAGCAGCGATGAACCTACTTTGGTAAACTTACCCAACCCGTTCAAAGCTAAAGGCCAAAGAGCAGGCCACATAAGTGCATTGGCAAGCCCTAATAAAGCAATACAGAAAACAGATACATAACCATTGGTAACAATTGCCAACACGCTGAAAACAAATCCTAATATGGCAGAAACAACCAACGCGGCGTTTTGGCTGAAATATTTGGGAATGCAGAAAATGCCCACGAAATAACCCGCTATCATACATATCATAGTGCAGGTAGCAAAAAACTTTGCTGTCGATAACAGGATATGCTGCGACGACCCATAACCGATAATAGAATCCGCAGACAGTACTTCGGCTCCTACATACAAGAAAAGGGCCAGTACTCCCAAAAGCAAATGCGGGAATTGGAAAATGCTGGTTTTATTGGTATTAGCTAAAGCTGTGCTTTCATCCTCCTTTTCAGTATTGATCTCGGGTAAAGTTGAAAAGTAGATCAGTACCGCCAACACGACCAGCGCCACCATAATGCAGATATAGGGTACTATAACACGCGATGCAAGTTCGTTTAACAGCGGAATTTTACCGGCCGGACTAAGTGTCGTCAATGTGATCTTAAGTTGATCAACGTTTTTCAGGGCGACAGAACCCAGTGCAATAGGCGCTATGGCACCGGCAAACTTATTGCAAATACCCATAATGCTGATTCGCCTAGCCGCGCTTTCAACTGGGCCTAAAACCACCACATAAGGATTGGAAGCAGTTTGTAATATTGAAAGACCGGCGCCCTGCACGAAAAGGCCGGCGAGAAAAAACATGTAAGTGCGTGTTAAAGCTGCCGGGATAAATATCACCGCACCCACCGCCATAATGAGCAGCCCAATGGCCATGCCCTTTTTGAACCCAAACACTTTCAACACCCAGGTTGATGGCGCAGCCATAACTAAGTAAGCTATATAAAATGCAGATGCCACCAAATACGATTCCAGGTTATTTAGCTGGCAGGCGATCTTCAGATAAGGCACCAAAACTGAATTGAGCCAGGTCACAAACCCGAATATGAAAAAAAGCGCGCCAATAATAGCGATCGGGCTAAATATAGCGGGCTTTTGAGATTTATTAACAACCGGGGTAAATTCCTGCATAGCTTTCAATTAGATTATCAATGATAACGAAAAATCCGTTTATTATCTTAGCGCCACAGCCACCATATACCACGATGCGTGTGGCAACCATTGTTCGGCCCAGCGCCAGTCGTTATCCTTGCCGGTTTGGGAATAAGGTAAATTAAGATCGATATCGTCTTCATCGTTCAACCCTGAAGTAATACCGTTGACAATACCACCCGGTGCATTAGTATATTCAAACGTTCCGAAAAAACCATAAGCCGGGTTATTATGCCCCACACCTTCCAGCATGCACGAATCGAATGGATTAAGCCCCAATATCCAGTTCAGCTGGTCGGTTGCAAAGCGTTCCAGCTGATCGTGAAATATTTTATTATTGTTAAATAAAGGCGCAGCCATTCGTGCGGCCGCAGCCATCGAACTTAAACGGGCGTTTTCTCCCTGCCACCAGGGCGAAGCATCGCTGCCATGCGGAAAAAAGAAGGCGCTCTTACGGTTCCCCAATGTGTCCTGCGTCAATTGGCGACTATATCCGAAAGGATTATTTACTTCTGATGTTATTGCCAGCTCAAATTTAAAAGATCTTTTAACCGAATTTTTGATGCGGTTTTTTGTCGCTTCCGAAGCGCAAGGGTAATATTCGAGCAAACTTACAACCGGCAAACCGGCATCGGACGGGTGAAAGAATGGCCTGTCCTTGTCATCGGCACGCCAGTAGTCCCTGTAGTTTTTCCATGAAACGAACCTGCCCATTAGGCTGCTCGCCCTTTTTTCGGCAGCGGCTTTATACGTTTCATTTTGGGTAGCCTTGTACAATTCGGTTGCTGCCATCAGGGCACAATAATCATCCAGGATGTTTTCCTTGCCGTCATTTGTCATCGCGATATTATTCCTTTCGAGAAAATCAAAGGCATTTTCTGCGGCTTTCAAATAGTCGGCATTCGTGTAATCACCGGAGACCTTGTAAGTTGAAGCCATGGCTAACGCGGCAATAGCTACACCCCCGCCTGAGCGATAACTGCACTGGTAACTGCGCCAATTGGTATCCAACGAATGGTTTTTAAACGAATCATCGTTTTTCGATACCTTGATACGGTAACTTTTCCCTTCCGGGCCAATAGCGCGGTCCTGCGGCAATTTCCCCGGGCCGGGTGCGCCCACCGAGCGGTAGAACGCGCCGCCCTTAGCCTGCATACGGCAAAGGTAATCGGCCCCGTACATCGCTTCGTCCAGCAGCCGCCTGTCGAACTGGCGAAAGTCTGTACCCGGGCGTTTGCTTAGCAATTCATACGTTTTGAACAGGCTCCAGGCTGTAAAGGATATTTGCTGCGGATTGAAATAGGATGAAAATGTCAGATGCGAGAGATGCTTGCCATAATCGCCGGTAGCATCATACCATCCGCCATGGGCATCCACGGTATCGGGCCGGCCCTGCAAATGAGAATGCCTGTCCGCCTTATCCAATAGCCCTGAACTTCTTTGCCCCTTGAAATAATAGATCACATCAGACAGCGTAGCCTGCTCCAATACATTTTTTCCAATAACGAACGGGTATGAGTAAATATACCCTTTGGGCGTTTGTACCCTTAATTTATAGTTGCCTTTGATAGCAAAATCGCTGAAATCCATCGTCCAGAATTGCCAATGCTTCCATTTATCTACCCCTCCGGTTGATATTGGCTGGCCGCTAAATACCTGCTGGTCAGTTTTGGCGTCGATCAATGAGAATGATGAAAATGCCAATTTCTCATCCGACACGATGACGGCCTTTTTAGCCTCATCTGATTCATAACCCACATGATTGGTTACGATCTTGACTGATTGTGCAAAAAGAAAGCCAGGCAAGAAAAAGCATACGAACAATATTTTGACTTTGTTAGGTAAGAGATTCATCATGATTATAATAATAAATAAAAAATGTCATTCGAACGATAGTGAAAAATCTTGAACATGCAAGGCGAACCATGCAAAATGTATAAGATCTCTCCTGATTGTCCGGCGCTAACCCGACAATTCGTCGAAATGACATTCCTTTTTTTAACTAAACTCTATCTCAAGCCAGCGTTCCCTTTTTCAACTCCTTAACGGCGTGGTCGACAGCGCGGGCAGTCATGGCCATATAAGTAAGCGATGGGTTCTGGCAGGCGGTCGACACCATTGCCGCGCCATCGGTCACAAACACGTTTTTCGCGTCCCAAACCTGGTTCCATTCATTCAGTACCGATGTTTTCGGGTCGCGGCCCATGCGTGCTGTTCCCATTTCGTGGATACCACGGCCTAATACACCTTCCATGGTACGGGTTTTCACATCCTTCACCCCTGCCGCTTCCAGCATTTCCTTCGCATCGTTCATCATGTCAATGCGCATTTTCAGTTCATTATCGCGGATAATGGCGTCGATAGCCAGCACTGGTAATCCCCATTTATCTTTAGTATTCTTATCAAGGGTTGCCTTATTTTCGTGATATGGCAACGTCTCGCCAAAGCCGCCGATATTCATCGACCAGTGGCCCGGTTCGCTCAGCGAGTCTTTAAAATCGGCGCCAATTGCAAGTTCAGGAATATCCCTGCTCCACGACTGGCGCGAAGCACGCCCCTGGTACCCAAACCCGCGGATATAATCGCGTTTTTCGCCGTTCAGATTACGGTAGCGTGGTATGTAAATGCCGTTTGCCCTGCGGCCGAAATAATATTTGTCCTCGTAACCTTCAACTACCCCGCTCGCACCTACACCCAGGTGGTGGTCCATCAGGTTGTGGCCAAGTTCGCCGCTGCTGCTACCCAACCCATCAGGCCAGATATCCGTCGCAGAGTTCATCAATACCCACGCACTATTCAAAGTCGAAGCATTCAGGAAAATCACCTTTGCATAAAACTCGTAGGTTTTGTTCGTTTCAGCATCAAGCACCTCAACGCCTTTTGCCTTTTTGGTATCTTTATCATAAAGGATTTTTGTTACTATCGACCAGGGTCTCACCGTCAGATTGCCGGTTGCAACAGCGGCCGGCAAGGTGGAAGATTGTGTACTAAAATAGGCGCCAAAAGGGCAACCCAACCAGCATTTATTACGGTACTGGCAATTGGTACGACCCGGAAGCGGCTTGGTAATATTGGCCGTACGGCCAATAACCATGTGCCTCGAGCCTTTGTAATATTTGTTCACCCTTGCTGCCACATCCTTTTCGACGCAGTTCATTTCCATCGGCGGCATAAAATTGCCGTCGGGAAGAATGTCGAGCCCGTCACGATTGCCGGATATGCCGGCAAAGCCTTCAACGTAGCTATACCATGGTTCCAGGTCTTTATACCTGATGGGCCAATCTACTGCGATGCCATCCTTTAAGTTAGCTTCAAAATCCACATCGGCCCAACGATAGCTTTGCCTGCCCCACATCAGTGATCGTCCACCTACATGATAGCCACGAAACCAATCAAAACGTTTGATCTCTACATAAGGGCTTTCCTTTTCATTCACCCAATAATCAAGGTTGGTTTCGTTTAATGGGTAATCGCGTTTCAGCACCGGGTAGTCCTTCTCCATCTGCACCGTTCTCCCTCCCCTGTGCGGAAATTCCCATGGGCCCTTGTTGGCATTTACGTAATCTTTAACGTGTACTATATCCCTACCCCGTTCCAGCATAATGGTCTTGAGGCCCTTTTCCGTAAGCTCTTTCGCTGCCCAACCGCCTGATATTCCGGAGCCGATCACAATGGCATCGTATGTATTGGTATCTGACATCTTATTTTATAATTGGTTTGATAAACTAATGTAGAAAAAATATTGTTCAATCAACTATCATTGCGTCACGTTAACACTTTGTAAAAGCTGGCAGTTGTTAAATGGTAATTTACAGGTTTTATTGCTGCGGTCATTGATTAACTGCCAACCGGCTAAGCAAGTGCTTTAACCGCAAACTCCCTGCATTTCATTACTTCTTTTACAGCATCCGAGTCTTTCGGTATGTCGTACTCCAGTTCAATAGTGGCCGGGAATTTATATTTATTCTTTTTCATCAACTTAAGCACCTCGGCAATAGGTGTATCGCCCTGCCCCCACGGCGCATTCGGACCGTCATGGTATTTACGGTCTTTCAGGTGCATACTCATAATGCGTTCGTGATTTTTCAATATGAAGTCAACCGGGCTGCTGCTGGTACCGGCGGTATAGTGGCCGATGTCCAGGTTGATCGCATTATACTTCGATTGGCTGAGCGCGGTATCCCATAAAGTTGGCGTGGCTTGTGTATGGGCGTGATAACCCACGTAAATTTTGTGCTTTTCAGCAAATTCTCCAAGGCGTTTGGTTTGCGCGTCATCGGTAGGCAGTTCCACCGTAACATGGGTAACACCCAGCGCTTTGCCCGCATTAAAGGCATAATCTATTTCAGCATCGGTATTTTTAGATCCCAATGCGTTTGGTTTCCAGGCATAAATAGTAACGCCTGCATCATTATACATTTTACGCAGTTCTTTGAATTTATCCATCGAAACGCTTGCACGCCATTCCGCCACTTTCTTCGAGTGCGTCGGCCAGTCTTCGCCGCTTTCGCGTTTTGGTATGCCTGCATATGCTTCCGCAGCATCGCCCATCAGTTCAATGGCATTGATATTGCATTGCAGGATATATTGCAGCAACTGTTCGGCGCTGCCCGGCATGCTCCTGAACGAATAGGTTATCACGCCTATCTGTACACCATTGATCTTTGAATTGGGTTTTGCCTGGAAAAATGATGCGGCCAGTGACGATTTTGACACAAACGCAACGCCTGCTGCGGCCAAAGCGGTGCTGCCGATAAAACGGCGCCGCGAAATATTATGATCCTTCATAATTTGGTAAATGGTTGGTTTAATGAACTAATTTACCAAGTTACTTTTTGATTTCTACAAATCGCAATAGCAATTGTAAAAAAAGTGTTAGGTTGGTTTAGATTAGTTAATCCGTGATTAGAGATCAGGAAAAACTCTTTTAATCTGGCTGCCGACTACAAATTAACTATTCACCAGTTAACTAATCTCTAATCACCAATCCCTATTTCGCCACCCACATCAAAGCATTCAGTATCAGCTTAGCCTCCATAGGGCTGTCAAAAGTATGCGACAGCGTGGCGTTGGTATGCCCGTCGTAATCCATATCGTTATGGCCCATGTTAAAATAAACCATCTTATAGTTTTTGTTGGTCCACACAACCGGGTAATAACCACTGTGCCATATTTCTGATTGCTTTGGCCCGTTACCGAGCGGGAAACTGCTGGAGTCGATAGAAAAAAGTATTTTAATATCCGGGTTTTTGGTCAGGTCCTTTTCCCACCGGTACCATTCGTTCGGGGTGGTTTTTATGGTCGGCGGCATGTCTTTAGTTACCGGGTGGTCTCCGCCTTCGTTCCTTAATATGGCCGATGTAGGGTGCCAGGTATTGCTCACATATTGTCCTGAACCTAAAAACTCGTTATGGTACCAGTCCCAGTCAGCATTGTATTCGGATGGCGTCAATGCAAACGCCGCAAAATGAAACCCCAGCCAGCCGCCGCCGTTTTTCATATAAGTTTGAAAGGCCTTACGTTGCGCGGGGTCCTCGGGGCGCGAATCTAAAAACAGGATAACCTGGTATTTGGATAAAAATTCCGCATTCAGTTTGGTCCAGTCCTTTGTGCTATCGTAGGTGAAGTTGTATTTCTTAGCCATCTCCGGAAAAAACTTATTGGCATCGTGCACAAAACTGATGTGCGCCAGGTCGTGATATTCGTGATAGAACGCAATGACATGAAAGGTTTTATGTTTTGCATTTTGTGCGAAACCGTTTGAAAAACAAAATACAAATGCACATAAGGCGATAACGCGCAGTACGGTATGGCTGGTTTTGGTCATGACATCAGGTTGTTTGGCGTTTGTGATTATGCTGAGTTTCTGCAATGTTATTATTTCTTTTTAATTATCTGCATTCTTAAGAAGCCTTTTGGCGAACCCTCCTATGGTAAGCCCGTGAACAAGAATAGAATAAACTACGATGACATAAGTTATCAGCACAAACTCATCCCGATACATTTCAGAACTTAGCGAAAGCGCAAGCGCTACCGATAATCCTCCTCTTAACCCGCCCCACGTTAATATGGCTATCGTATTCTTTTCAAACTTGATCTTGAAACGCAGCAGCGTGATCGGTAAAAACACCGATACCCATCGGGCAAATAAAGCTACGCAAATGCCGATTATACCTATAACGAAGATAGTTGTATTCGTTTTAATGACCAGCATTTCGAGCCCGATAAGAAGGAAAAGTATGGCATTTAATATTTCGTCTATCAACTCCCAAAATTTGCCCAGGTAATCGCGGCTTGTTTCTGAAAGTGCCTCGGCTTTTGCTTTGTTGCCGGTTATTAGTCCGGCAACTACCATTGCCAGCGGACCGGAAATATGCAGGTAGCCTGCAAGAAAATAACCGCCGGATACAATGGCAAGTGTAATCAGCACTTCCACTTTATAATCATCGATTGACCGCAGGGCGTAGTAGCCTATATAACCTAATATTGCCCCGAATAACAGGCCACCCACGGCCTCCTGCAGGAAAAGTTTACCCACCGAAATAAGGCTGACACTTGCCGAACCCGGCTGAGCGGCCTCAAGCAGCGTGACGAAAATAACAACGGCTACGCCATCGTTAAATAACGACTCGCCGGATATCCTGACTTCAAGTGATGAAGGTATCCTGGCTGCCTTCAATATGGCAAGTACAGCAATAGGATCAGTCGGTGAGATCACTGCACCAAAAAGCAGGCAATAGATAAAAGGTACAGGGAAATTAAACAGGCGAAACACCTCCCACATGACGACGCCTACAATAGTTGTTGAGATCAATATACCTATGGTAGACAGGGCCAGCACAGGCCAGGCCTCTTTTTTTAATTTAGCGGCGTCGATATGTATTGCGCCGGCAAAAAGAAGGAAGCTAAGCATGAAATTCATCAGCACATCACGGAAATCGATCGATTCGGCAAGTTGCTTTGCCCTCAATGTGAGCGAAGGATATAAATGCCCGGCGAACGCAAGTATTAACGAACTTCCCAGCGACAGTATCATAATGCCTATGGTCGGCGGCCATTTGATGAACCTGTGATTGACGTAGGCGAATACCGCGGCAAGCACGATTGTCGTAGCAAGTATTTGACTGAAGTTCATTTGCAACTTTAGATGTACCCGGACAATATAGGAAAAATTAAAGGGCTATCGAGCCCGTAAGATGGTGACGCTATCTTGTTGTACGAGGGATCAATGATGCGCTGCCACCATCTTAGCAACTTCCGATCCGGCCAGTAAAAAGGCGCCTACCCCGTAAACTTCGGTATCCTCGGCTGTTACCTTTTCGGGCTTTTCGCCTATTTGCTGTACATACCCCAGTTTGCCATCGGGTTGAACGCAGCCCATCAGCGCCTTCCACGCTTTTTCAACCACTTTATGATATTTATCATAAGGCAACAGCCCATTATTTATACCATAGGCCAAAGCATAACAGTAGAACCCTGTACCGCTGGCCTCTTTAACCGGGTAGCTTTTAGGATCAAGCAGCGCCGCGTGCCACGTTCCGTCCCGGTTTTGCAGCGAAGCGATCTTTTCAGCCATTTTTTGATATAACTCAACAAACTTCGCGCGCCCGTGGTAATCAGAAGGCATGTTATCCAGCACCCTCACCAGGCCGCCCATTACCCAACCGTTCCCGCGCGACCAGAATACCTTTTTGCCGTTAGCTTCTTTCTGGGTAAAGAACCTGCTGTCGCGATAGTAAAGATTTTCGTCCTTGTCGAAAAGATAGTCAGTTGTTTTCCACCACAATTTACTGGTTATATCAAGATATTTTTTCTCGCCGGTAACCGTGTACAAATATGCCAAAGCGGGCGGGCCCATAAACAGGGCGTCGCACCAGGCCCATTCCCGGCTTGCTATATTGTTTTTCCATTCCAGTGATTCGGTATGCGGTTTAGCTATAATACTATCGGCCAGTGCTTTAAAATGGGCTATCATCCCGGGTTCTTTATAGTTGCTGTAAACCTGCGAGTACATTTGCGCCACACAATAGTCGTCGGCCATAAAGCGGTTGGGGCCTGTGTTCCATTTCAGGCTGTCGCCAATGTTTTTCATCTCATGCAGGTAGATAGAGTTATCCCCTATTTTATACAGAGCCATATACCCGGCATAACCGGCGCCCATTGTCCAATACCATTTGGGGTGTTTGCGCCCATGCTCCTGCCATTCGCGTAATTGCCAGCCGGCCACTTTATCCATGATACGCAGAACAGAATCACGGTCAACTTTTTTTCGGGCGTATACGACCTGGAAACTGATGATCGTTAATAACAGGACAATGACATATTTTCTCATAGTAGTCGGTTTGGAAAATAAAAGTATAAATTATTACCAGATCAAGTTTATATAAAAGTATTGTTTGCCGATAATTGTTCATTCAAATAAAAATATCCATTTGTCCAATAAACCCTAAGTAGTTCGTCAATCGGTCAAAACCAAAATTAAAAAGCTATGAAAGAATTTGTTTTGATCTTCAGACTGGAAGAATTACCCGAAGCTAATTTCCCGCCCGAAGAAATGCAGGTGCGAATGGGCGTGTGGGAAAATTGGGTTAATGGCATCATCGCCAAAAACATCCTGGTTAGCCGGGGCAACCGATTAAGTAAAGAAAGCCGTGTTATCCGGGATAAAAAATTGATCACCAAAGGGCCTTATGTCGAATTGAGCGAGATCATCGGCGGCTATATCATTATCAGGGCAAACTCGATTGACGAAGCCGCCGAAATTGTGAAAGAGGCGCCTATCGTTGGCAAGGGTACCATCGAGGTTCGGGGAATTTATGCGGGTGATAAATAAAAAGATGCCGTAACCTGTCCAATAAGCGCCCGGCCGGTCGTCATTCAGTTATAAAACCAAAAAATTAAAGACATGAACGAATTTGTATTGATCTTCAGAAATGACTTCCGGCCCGAGCTAAAATTTTCGCCGGATGAAATGCAGGCTATTATGCAAAAATGGCAGGCCTGGATGGGTGGTATAGCCGCTGACGGTAAACTGGCCAGCACAGGCAACCGGCTTGGCGCCGAAGGTAAAACCATAAAACCGGGCAATTTGGTAACCAACGGACCTTATGCCGAAATAAAAGAGATTGTTGGCGGTTATATTATTGTAAGCGCAGATACCATTGATGAAGCTGCTGATATAGCTAAAGGCTGCCCTATATTAACCGTTGGTGGCAATGTTGAAGTAAGGGATATTGTCCCTATGAGCCGTTAATTATAAACCGTTAAACTGAAAAAAAATGAAAGAGTTTGTATTACTGTACCGGTCGGAACCCCTGGGAGAAATTAAAATGACACCCGAAGGCACAATGGCCGTTTCAAAAGAATGGGAAAACTGGATGGGCGGTATAGCCGCACAAAATAAACTGGTATCCAACGGTGCACGCTTAGGAAACGAAGGGCGCAGCCTTAAGCCGGGTATTGTAGTTACCAATGGCCCTTATGCCGAAATAAAAGAGATACTCGGCGGCCTCAGTATCATCCGGGCCGAATCAATGGAGGAAGCTACTGAAATTGCCAAAAACTGCCCTATACTGAACGTAGGCGGAAATGTGGAAGTTCGGGAGATCATTCCGATGAACAGTTAAATTTAATTTTATGCCATGCTTCTGCCGGTAAACATACCCGGCAGAAGTTTATTCTATTTATGCAGGACAAAGAGCTGATACCGCACTTATACCGTACCGAGTTCCGAAAGATAGCAGCCGTATTATGCCGCCTGTTTGGTATCGAGCATATCAGCATAGCCGAAGACATTGTAGGCGATACTTTCCTGCTGGCTGCGGAAACCTGGGGATTGAAAGGAGTTCCGCAAAACCCACCCGCCTGGTTGTATACCGTTGCTAAAAACAAAGCAAAGGATTTTCTTAAACGTAATACGATATATAACGAAAAAGTATCGCCGGCACTTCAGTGCAATACTGATGAATCGTTTGAGATAGATGTCGATCTTTCCAGCACCAATATCAGGGACAGCCAGTTACAAATGATGTTTGCTATTTGCCACCCGGATATTCCGCCGGAGTCGCAGATAGGCTTATCGCTCCGCATCCTTTGCGGTTTCAGTATCGACGAAATAGCAGATGCTTTTTTAACCAACAAAGAAACCATTAACAAAAGGCTGTTCCGCGCACGCGAAAAATTGAAGCAGGTAAAAGTAAAGATCGAGATGCCATCGGTTACGGAGATCGGCAAACGGATAGAAAATGTGTTAACCACCCTTTACCTGCTTTTCAACGAGGGATATTATTCATCCAACCGCAATACCGTGTTGCAAAAGGATCTGTGCCTGGAAGCAATGCGCCTTACGCACATGCTCACCGAAAACGTAAGTACCAACCAGCCAGGCGTAAATGCGTTATTATCCCTGATGTGTTTCCACGCATCGCGTTTTGATGCGCGCACCAATAAAGATGGCGAACTTATACTTTATGATGAGCAGGATATTGATTTGTGGGACAAAGAGTTAATAAAAAAAGGCGAATATTATCTTAATCTTTCAGCTAAGGGCGATGAGATCACAAAATACCATATTGAAGCGGCCATTGCCTACTGGCATACCGGCGAAAGAGACAGCAGCGAAAAGTGGGAAAAGATACTCAGTTTGTATAATCGCCTGCTGATGGTCGAGTATTCGCCTATCGCAGCGCTTAACCGCACTTATGCATTGGCTAAAGTATACGGAAATGAAACCGCTATCATCGAGGCTGAAAAACTTCACCTTACTAATAGCCATTTATATCATATTTTATTAGGTGAATTGTACACTAACATTGACAAACTAAAGGCCATTGATCACTTTAATTTAGCTTTGAAACTAACTAAGCCCATCGCTGATAAAAATGTGATCAGGAAGAAAATAGAGAAGTTGAAAATTTGATTTAAAAAACCATGTCATCTCGAATGATAATGAGAGATCTTAAACGCCCGGTACCGACCCATCCGCCTGTTTAAGATTTCTCCTCGCTCCGCTCGTTCGAAATGACATTTTTAATAAATTAGCTCTATGCCTTACAACGAAAAACTTGCCGACCGTGTCCGCGAAGTATTAGCTGGTATCCCAGGGGTGGAAGAAAAGAAGATGTTCCGCGGTGTTACTTTTATGGTAAACGATAAAATGTGCGTTAGCGTAAGCGGGGATGAATTGATGCTTCGCCTCGATCCCGGCCTGACCGAACAATTGGTTGAAGAGCCCGGTACCCGCCCCATGGTGCACGGTGGTAAACACATGAAAGGTTTTATTTATATCAGCGAAGAACGCTTCCGCAACCAAAAAGATTTTAACCGTTGGATCCAGCTGGCGCTGGATTATAATCCGAAGGCGAAATCATCAAAGAAATAACATCATCAACAAAAATATCATTTCAGTCCCGCTCATTAACGAGGAGGAATCTTAACTCAACACACTAAGTGTTCACGCCGCCACCCTTTGCCAAACGCGTAAAATTGTAAGTCATTCATTATCAACCTATTCATAAGTCAGAAATCGCAAAAAGTGCCCCATTTTTAACATTTCCGTGAACACTATTTTGATTATTACGCTGTATTTCAATTGGTTATACTGTTCACGGGTACCCTCATTTTGCTGCCATTTTTTTCGGTATAGATCTTCAAAACGCCAAAAAAAGCCAAAAAAGACGAAAACAACCCAAAATGGACAAATATAATCTTCTCCTGCCAGGCAGCTATACCCGTTTTGTTGCTTGTAGGTGGGAAAAACCTGCGGTACTTGAATAGGTATTTTTTGAAAATGGATACACTAAGGGAAATTCAGCATTCCCCTTAGTGTATCGTTCACCGTCGGCAAGCAATTTGGGTTTTACTTTATAACCAACTCCGCCAAACTGCTATTATCCTTCCCATAGATCTTCGCTATCGCCTTTACCACTTTCCCCTTTCCAACAGCAACCGGCTTGGTGTACAAATGTGCCGCCGTAAACGATGGCGTCGAATCGTCTGTTGTGTAATATATCTTAGCTCCCGGGGTAGCGCAGGCGATAGTAACAGTGCCTCCATTAGTGCTTATGGCTGGTTTTTTTACAATACCTACATATTTTGCCGTGCGGGCATCATGTATCACACCCTTCCAGTTCATCCCGAAGCCGAAGTCATACGTGTGATGGTCGGCATCGGTATAACAGGTCATATCGTGCGGGATGTCCTCGTCCTGCAGTTCTACCGTTTTCATATTCGCCGGCATCTGGAACGGCAATAAACCCGACGGTTCTGCCGCGCCGGTGATAATGTCCAGTATCGCCTGGTTCTGCACGCCAAAGCTGACCACAATGGCATTGGCGTCCTTTTCAAACTCAGCGGGTATGGCAGGCTTACTGGCCACCATTACCACAATAACCGGTTTGCCTTTCATCGCTTCCCTGGTTTCGCGGATGGCTTTCAGATCGGCGTAATTCCCCGCCGTGATCGTTTTATCCTTGTAGGATCGGTTATCAATACCCGGTTCAACAGGGTCGCCGGCTGCTATGCTATGTGCCCTGGCATGGGTTGCTTTATACTCTCCATATTGCAGCGTGATCGGGACATAGCCGTTGCCTCCACGGGCCACATCATCCTTGTCATAGCCTGCACCTCCGTACGGACTACTGATAAAAACAATAGCGCAATCCGCTTTGGACGGATCATCGGTCGACTTAAAATACTTGCTCAGCAATTCCGGTTTCACGGCTTCATCCCAACGCTCTTTAGATGGCGGCCCGAAAAAGCCCTGCATCGACGGCGTGTATTTTTTAGGCAGATACACGGTGATATCCTTCTTCAACGGTAAAACATGGTTGCTGTTCTTCAGCATCACGATCGATTTTAATTGCGCGTTGTAGCCCGCAGTCATAAATTCGGGTTTGCCCACAGTTGCTTTGGAAGCCTCCACATCCAGGTAAGGGTTCTCAAAAAGCCCTGTCCTGAAGATATTCGTCAACAGCCTCACCGCTGATTTTTCGAACCGGGCTCGCATAAAAGCTTCACCATGTTCCTTTACCCCCATATTGTAAGCCTCAATAACCGGTTTTGAGTCATTGTTACCACCAAACTGGTCTACCCCTGCCATCAGTACTTTGTAATGCCTTTCAGCAACACTCTTCGTCTCCATTCCCCACGATTTCCCCGCGAAAATATCTGGTGTTTTACCTTCGTCAGCTGTTACGCCCCAATCGGTACAAACAACACCTTCATAGTGATATTTGGTGCGCAACAAGTCGGTTATCAGGTATTTGTTATAGCTGTTGCCCTCGTTCTCCTTATTTTTGGTATCCCTTCCGTACGAAATTGTATAATAAGGCATAACCGCTGCCGACATGCCCGTTTTGCCGTGCAGCTTCAATGCACCGTCAACAAATGAGATCAAATGCTCATCAAAATTATTGCCCGGATAAACTGCAAACTTACCATAAGCAAAGTGTGCATCCCTGCCACCTTCTTCAGGTCCACCACCGGGCCAGTGCTTCATCATGGCGTTAACGCTATGATATCCCCAGCCATTTTTGATCTCGCTGCTGCCGGTTGAAGTTTGGAAACCATCCACATAGGCCCTTGCCATAGCTGCTGCCAGTTGCGGGTCTTCACCAAAAGTACCGTTAATACGCACCCAGCGCGGTTCCGAACCCAGGTCTATCTGTGGTGATAAAGCCGTGGATATACCCAGTGCACGATATTCCTGCGCGGCTATATGGCCGAATTGCTGTACCACTGCGGGATCAAACGTTGCCGCCAAACCCAATTGGTCGGGCCATTGTGATATTTTGCCGCCTGCCCCTGCTGTATATTCCACACCCGAATTGGTGCTGTGCCGCGGATCGCTGCTGTTATTAGCTGGTATGCCAAATCCTTCACCCTCAACCAGCGCCTGCACTTTGTTGTTCCATTTAGCGGCAACTTCCGGGCTTTGCACCGACGTGATGAGCACGTGCCTCAAATTATCTTTGATCAAAAAATCCTTTTGCTGATCGGTTGGTTCCGATGCGTCCATGCCGTCAGCATAAGGTTTACCGTCGTAAGTCCCTGCTCCAAATCCGCGCGGCGACATAGCGGGAAGGGCTTGGTGCGCGCTGTAGAGCATCAAGCCTGCTATCTGTTCAACCGATAATTTCGAGGCAAGGTCTTTCGCCCGTTCGGCTACCGGCAAGCGCCAGTCTTCATACTTGTCCAGTTTGCCGTTCTTGTCCAGGTCTTTAAAGGCCAACCCATCCACCGTCAATATTTTTACGCCGGATTTGGACGAGTAGCCCAGCGTGGCCCCGTTCACGTTTTTTACCAGTGTAATACCATCGACTTCATCGGTGGCGGTCCATTTGTGGTCTATCTTATTACTGGTAACAGCCGTAGCCAGGGCCAATAATGATAATGAGCCTGCAGCGTAATAAAGCGCGGGGCGGGTAAACAGTTTTTTCATAAAGAATATAGATAATCGGTTTAAAATCTATTGTGTTATAATGACACAAACTAAAGGTATATAATTGATTGAAATAAACCGAATGTAATAGATGAAAAAGATGAGGATAAAGATGGATAACCATTTTTTACCGACCAACTGTAAGGTTAACCCATTCCATACGACAAACCGGTAAAAATTCTTTTATATCGATCGGAACTTTACATGAAAAGAATCGGGGGAAGCTGTCGCAAGGCTACACTGTATATTTTAAAAAACAAGGGCAAGGCCCTTTCCTTTTCAAGGAAGCTTTTTTTGGCTTATCACCTGCTTATCTGCGAACCCTGCAGAATGTTCAAAATCCAAAACGAAAGGATAGACCAGGCGATGAAGGAAATAAGCATAGACATTAAAAAAACATACGATATAGACAAATCATGAAATCAACCAAGATCATTTACTGGACGTTCACCGTCCTTTTATCGGCATTTATTGTTTCGGGGGCCATCCTGGATATTTTGAAAGGCCCAGATGTACTTGCGTTTTTTAAACACCTGGGCTATCCGGATTATTTCCCGCAGTTTATAGGTGTGCTGAAAATATTGGGCATAGCGGCGATACTTACCCCGGGCATACCTAAAGTTAAAGAATGGGCTTATGCCGGACTCGCTTTTGATGTGACCGGTGCGCTTTCATCACACCTGTTGAATGGGGATCCGCCAACCATTTGGATGCCTGCATTCATAGGCCTTGTGCTGGTTACAGGTTCCTACCTGTTCTACCGGAAAAAATTGAAATTATCTTTAAAAATAACAGAATGAAAACATCTAACTTATTATATAACAATACTCCTGCCGTTGTAGTTACCACTTTAGGTTTAGCCATTGTTTTGCTTTGGTTCGGCATTTTTAAATTTACTGGAACCGAAGCTCATAATATTGAAGGCCTGGTAAGTAATAGCCCGTTAGTGAGCTGGATGTACAAGTTGTTTAGCTTAAACGTAGTGTCGGGCATTATTGGTGTATTGGAAATATTATCGGCGGTTGGCCTTACGATAGGTATATTTTATCCCCGTGCAGGTTTATATGGCAGCGCTTTGGCTGTAATTATTTTTGTGGTCACCTGTACTTTTTTACTTAGCACACCTGGAATAGTTGCTAAAGTAGACAGTATGTGGGTACCTTCCGACACCGGATCGTTCCTGATCAAGGATATAACCCTCCTTGGGGCCTCTCTATTTCTTTTGTCGTATTACGCTAATAAATTATGATGAACTCACGCGTTGCAATGCTGCTTCTCCTGTTATCTGCTGTTACCGAATCGTGCTGGAACGTTTGCCTGAAAAAATCAACCGGTTTTACCGACTGGAAAGTTATGGGGCCGGGGATATTGTTTATGATAACCGGCATCATCATGTTCAAAACATCCCTCAAAATCATACCGCTCGGTGTGGCTGTGATGATATGGAGCGGTGTATCGCTGGTGCTTACTATCGGCCTGGATGTACTATACTTAAAAACCAGGATCGATTGGCTTACCGCAGCGTTTATGGTGATGTGTATGGTTTCAATTATTGGTTTAAATTATGCTTCCGGCAGGTAAATTTCCTAAATTTACGCTTCCAAATCCAATACCCATGAAACCATTTGAAGTACCTTCCTATGACCAGGTTGCCGAAGAGGCACGCCCAGCCTTCGACCGTTTTATTAAATTAACAGGCAAAATGCCGAACCTTTATGCCACTATTGGTTATTCGGCCAATGCGCTTAACTCTTATTTGCAATACGTGAACGAGCAGGCCCGCGGCACTTTTCATGCAAAAGAACGGGAGGCTATTTACCTCATCGTGTCCCAATTTAATGGGTGCGAGTATTGCCTGGCATCGCATACACAATCGGCCATTAAAAATAAATGGACGGAGGATGAAACCCTGTCCCTGCGTGCAGGTACTTATCCTGATGCGCGCTGGCAGGTCATTTACAAAGTGATCAAATCCGTTATCGAACAAAAAGGTTTGGTTAGTGACGGATTGCTGGATGAATTTTTCGCGCTGGGGTACGATAAAACAGCGCTAATTGACCTGATGGTACTCATCAATGTGATGAGCTTTACCAACTATACCTACCGGTTGACACAAATACCTATCGATTTTCCGTTGGCAAAAGATATATAAAAAAGAAGGCCCCCTGATATTCGGGAGGCCTTCATCAAACTAAACCAACAACTTATTATGAAAACAGTCTTTATAGTTCGGATTTCGGATGTTCATTTTCATCCATCAACTGACGGATCCTTTCGGACTTTCCGACTTCCGGTCTTTCGGACTTAACTAATTTCTTCCGGGGCCTCGAGCCTTTACCAAATCACAATATTTAATCTCACAGCTCTCGGCGCCCGGTCAAATTACTTTACCGAGATCTCTCTCGATTGAATTTTAGCTTCTTCTTTCTTAGCCACGTTCAGCTTCAGCACGCCGTCGGTATATTCGGCATCTATCTTGGCATAATCAGCTGTTTCGGGCAAGGTAAACGATCTTGCAAATGAATTGTAGCTGTATTCGCGTTTGCTGTATTTCTTGCTTTCGTCCACATTTTCGGTTTTCTTTTCAGCAGATACGCTCAGTACGTTTTTGTCAAGGCTGATCTTGAAGTCTTCCTTCTTCAGGCCGGGAACAGCCAGTTCGATATGAAATTCGTTTTCAGTTTCGGCGATGTTTACCGCAGGAATTTTGTTTACGAACCTGTCTGCCAGTCTTGAATCATTGATCAATGAATCAAATACATCATTAAACCAGGGATTTACTTCTCTTTTCTGTCCGTTGTTAAATTTTACCAATGTCATTTTTATATCCTCCAGAGTTTTATATTTTTTGTTTTATTAACTTCGGCAGGTATAAATCAACTCTTATACCAAGGAGAAAAAAGCCCCTATTTCGGACAATTTGTCCTTTTGATTTAAATTCTTACAGACACAATGTCATCAAATGAGCGAAAATATAGCAGATTATAAGTTCCGTACCCCTATCCCCATCCGCTTTTCGGACCTGGATTTCTACGGGCATGTGAATAACGCCATCTATCTCACCTATTTTGAAATAGCCCGTTCCAACTACTGGCGCGATGTAGTGAAGTGGGACTGGAATAACAATGGGATCATCCTCGCCCGGTCAGAAGTGAATTATTTAAAACCAATTACCCGCAACGACGAGATAGCTTGTTACGTCCGTACCACACGCATCGGCAACAGTAGCTTTGATGTGATGCATGTACTGGTAAAGGTGACCGAAAACGGTGAGGAAATATGCACCACCGGCAAAACGGTTTGTATTAGTTATGATTACAGCATAAATAAACCCGTCAAAATTCCCGCCGACCAGCGCGCGCGCATGATAGCCTATGATGAGCCGGGAATGATATTAAATACGAATTGACGTGCAGATTTCAAATGTGCGGATGATAAGGCATGCATGTATCTATTAATGAATTGACAAGCATTTGCACATCTGAAATTAGCACATTTGCAAATTAAAATGCCCTTATACCTCGCATTGAAAGCAACTGCTCATCCAATTTGGAAATATTCTTTTTATGACCCGACACAAAAATGGCGGCATGCATAACCCCATCCTTTTTGTTGACGAGCCTGCGTTGTACAGTGAGTTTATGTTTGCGGATGATATTTTCAAGGTCCAGTAATTCATCGAAATTATTACTGTCAAATACCAGGTTCAGCAGTTTTTCATGGCGAATTTTATCAAGATAGTTCTCGAACAGGTTAAATAATACCAGTACGATGATCGTCAGGAACGTTGATGCAATAGCCAGCATATAGTTCCCGGCGCCATTAGCCATTCCAATTGCTGCCGCTACCCAAATAACCGCTGCGGTAGTTAAGCCATTAACAGATATTTTATCCTTAAATATCACGCCGGCACCAATAAAACCTACGCCTGTTACCAGGTTGATGTTGACACCCTGCCCTGCCCGTTGCGATATCATGGTGAATATGGTCGAGCCCAGGCAAATAAGGATAATCGTGCGGAAACCGGCTGTTTTGTTTTTATACTGGCGCTCGAAACCGAGGATGCCGCCGCAGAGAACGGCAATCAGTATTTTGATAACATCGTGGGTGGCTATCCCGAATTCAAGAGGCATGGCTGTTGATTTAGTCCGGCAGATTAAATTTACAACTTATATTTATTTATAATCCGTGTAATCATATCAGATAAATCGATGCAATCCAATTCAAAATATCTTCCCGGGATTTAATATTCCCTTCGGATCAAACACCTTCTTTACGCCCCGCCAAAGCTCAAAATGAACGTTGGAATATTTTATCGGCATAAACTCCTTTTGTACCAGGCCGATGCCATGCTCGCCCGAGAGTGTTCCGCCAAGCGATACAGTTAGCTCAAATATTTCGCGGATGCCATCTTTCAGCTTATTATGCCAGTCATCGTCGCTCATATTGCCTTTGAGGATATTAACATGTAAGTTGCCGTCCCCGGCGTGCCCAAAACAAACCGAATCGAAGTTATACCTGGCGCCAATTTCTTTAATACCATTGAACAATTGCGGCAGATTGGCCCGCGGAACAACCGTGTCCTCTTCTTTAAATATCGAATTGGATTTAACGGAAACAGCCATTGTGCGGCGCAGCCGCCACAGTTCTTCTTTCTGGGCCGCAGTATCTGCGAACAGCACATCCTTACAATCAAACCGTTCCAATACACTGTTGATCTTTTCACAATCGCTAAAGATCACATCCATATTATTACCGTCAACTTCTATTAACAGGTAAGCTTCAATACCCTCTTTCAATTCAAAGTTCAGGCCATCGTATTGAATCACCCATTCCAGTCCGCGCCGCTCCATAAATTCCAAAGCTGAAGGAACAATACCCGCCCTGAAAATAGCGGAAACCGCAGCACAAGCCGCGTCAGGTGTTTCGAAGGATGCCAGCAAAAGCGCATCCTGTGTAGGGCGCGGTATCAACTTGGTTACGATCTTGGTTATAATGCCTAACGTACCCTCCGACCCTATCAACAACTGGGTCAAATTGTAGCCTGTTGCATATTTCAGCGTATTAGCCCCTGTCCATATAATGTCGCCATCGGGTAAAACTACCTCGAGGTTTAAAATATATTCCCTTATCGTGCCATACTTCACCACTCTTGGCCCGCCGGAACCATGAGAAACATTGCCCCCGATAAAGCAGCTTCCTTTACTTGCCGGGTCTACCGGGTACAGCAACTCTTTTTCGGCAACGGTATCCATAAATACCTCGGTTATTACGCCAGGTTCTACCGTAGCCTGCAAATTATCTTCGTCGATGTCCAGGATATGGTTAAAGCGTTCCATCGAGATGAGCAAGCCGCCCATAACCGGCAAGGCCCCGCCACTTAACCCCGTGCCCGCTCCCCGTACCGTTACCGGGATCATCTGCTGATTGCAAAGTTTCATTAAAGCCGAAATTTCCTCGGGAGATTTTGGCTTAACGGCAACTTCAGGGTAATAAGTAAGGTCCTCGGTTTCATCATGGCTGTATTTTTCCAGCCCGGCATGGTCGGTCACAACAAAGTTGTCGCCAACAATAGCCTTGATGGCTGATACTACCTCGCCTGTGATTTTATTAAATTCCATTTTCAGGTTTGTTATAAGTAATGGTAACGCTCGAATGATCTACTTTACCCCTCAATGGCGGGTTTAGCTTTTTTATGGTGACGGAAACGACGGCTACATAGGGATAATGCTTTACAATATCGTCAATAATGGCCTGGCAAAGCGTTTCAATCAATTTTCGCGGATGCTGCATCTGTGTGAAAGTAAGCTCGTACAGGTGCTCGTAATTTACGGTATCGGCCAGCTTATCATTTTGCAAAGCGCCCTGCGGCTCAAAATCAGCCGATATGTCCACTACAAATTTGCTTCCCAATAACTGCTCTTCCGGGTAAAAGCCGTGTTTGCCAAAAAATTCGGCGCCGTGTAGTGCTACGTTGATCATGGGTCAAATTTAGTTGATTGAGTTGTCTTTTTAGTCGGAAAGTCCGCATAAGTCCGAAAGACTTTCTATGAAAATGCCATCTTTCGGACTTTCCGACTTACGCGGACTTCCGGACTAAACTTCTATCTTTGCCGCACCAATTATTTTTCTCAATGGCAAAAACTGATCTCTTTGAAGCTCCTGATTACTATTTAGTAGATGAACTGCTCACTGACGAGCATAAACTGATACGCGCAAGTGTGCGCGATTGGGTGAAAAAAGAAGTAAGTCCGATCATAGAGGACTATGCGCAAAAAGCTGAATTTCCGAAACAGCTGCTAAAGGGCCTTGCCGAAATAGGCGCTTTCGGGCCTACTATCCCTGTTGAATATGGCGGCGCCGGCCTTGATTACATTTCCTACGGCATTATTATGCAGGAGATAGAGCGGGGCGATTCTGGCATACGGTCGACAGCTTCTGTTCAGGGTTCATTGGTGATGTATCCTATTTATGCCTACGGTTCCGAAGAGCAAAAACATAAATATCTGCCCGGGCTTGCGAGTGGTGAATTAATGGGATGCTTCGGTCTGACCGAACCCGACCATGGTTCGAACCCAAATGGTATGACCACTAATATCAAAGATGCAGGTGATCATTACATTCTCAACGGCGCTAAAATGTGGATTTCAAACTCTCCTTTTGCGGATATCGCTGTAGTATGGGCCAAAGATGAAAGCGGAAAAATACGCGGCCTGGTGGTTGAACGTGGCATGGATGGTTTTTCAACACCTGAGACACACAACAAGTGGTCGCTGCGCGCATCGGCCACAGGCGAACTGGTTTTTGATAATGTAAAAGTTCCTAAAGAAAATATTTTTCCTAACGTTTCGGGATTAAAAGGTCCGCTTGGTTGTTTGAACCAGGCCCGGTACGGCATTGCATGGGGCGCCATAGGCGCAGCGATGGATTGCTATGATACTGCCCTGCGTTATTCCAAAGAACGTGTGCAGTTTGGCCGGCCAATAGCGGGTTTCCAGTTGCAGCAAAAGAAACTGGCCGAAATGATTACAGAAATAACTAAAGCGCAATTATTGGTTTGGCGTTTGGGTACTTTAAAAAATGAGAACAGGGCCACTCCGGCACAAATTTCCATGGCTAAACGGAATAGCGTCGAAACCGCGATCACGATAGCCCGCGAAGCTCGTCAAATGCTTGGCGGTATGGGTATAACCGGCGAATATCCTATCATGAGGCACATGATGAACCTGGAATCGGTAATTACTTACGAGGGTACCCACGATATTCATTTACTGATAACGGGCATGGATATCACTGGTGAAGACGCCTTTAAATAAGTACCATAAATATTACAAAAAAAGAATTTTCCCGCTATAACATCGTTTTATATATTATCGTATAAAGCAAATGTTTATGGGCCTTTTTTGGAAGTTTTTGCTGAGCATCACCTACGATATTAAATTAAAATATTTAAAGATATTTCCATCTCTTCTCCTGCCTCTTATTTTAACTTCATGTGCCAAAAAGGATAATGCCTCGGCTGATTACTCCGGGGCTTTCAAAGTGGTATCTAAAACGGTTACTCACTATTATGATATTAACCAGCCCGATAAAGCGATAGCTTACCTCGATGAGTCTTTCCATACCGTTAATAACCCAACTATAAACGACCGGTTCAGATTTTATGGCTTTCATTACGTTTATTGGCAAAAAGCTAAACAGGATTATAAAAAAGCTATGCCGTATGCCGACAGCATGCTGATGATGGCGCATAAAAGTGTTACCAAAGAACAATATATAACCAATTTCGCCGAGGCCAATTACGCCAAAGGCGATACTTATTTCAGCCTTAATCAATATAACGATGCCTACCAGTGTTACTTCCAGGGCTACCTGATGGGTAAAAACTATCTCAACCAGGCTTCTGCGGCAGACTATACTTACCGGATGGGCATGATCATGTTCAAACAAGGGCATTACAAACTTGCAGCGGGGTATTTTAAAGAAAGCTATGCAAAAAGCCTTTTAGTAAAGGACGATCACGGCTTCGTTTGGTTCTATCGCCGGCAGGAATTACTGGATAACATTGGAGAGAGTTATACCTACAGCGGTGATATTGACAGTGCGATAAGCTATTTTGATAAAGCACTTAAGTATGTAAATGAAAACGACGGCAAATTCAAAGTAAAGAGCCAGTATATTGATATTGCGCGGGGTGTCATCTATAACAACAAGGCCCAGGCGCTGATAGCCCTAAAAGAATATGATGAAGCTGAACAGTTACTTAAAAAAAGCATAGCTATTAATATTCAAAAAGGAGCTGACAACGGTGACGCCGAATTAGCCCAACTTAAGCTTGCACAGATATATTCAATAAAGGGCGAAAGCGGCCTCCTCAGGTCTTTGCTTTCAGATTTACGCAAACAGCTGGATGTTATAAAAAATGATGACGCCGAAGCCGATTGGAATAGGTTGATGGGGGATTATTATCTTAAAAAGAACGACCTGGCAAAGGCAATAGTTTACACTCAAAATTATAACGCCCTTAAGGACTCGACGATCAAACGGCTCACGTTGTTAAAAGAAAGTGACGTAAACCAGCAGCTGGCAAATCTTGAAAAACAATATGAGATAGAAAACCTCAGTAATAATAATAAAATGCAGGGTATGTATCTCGATATCGCCATCGTTAGCGCGGTGCTGCTTGCTGCTATTGTATTCCTTGTTTGGAGAAACTGGAGGCAATCGAAATTTGACGTAGCTATGGTTATCATGCTCAACAAGCAAATAAACCAGCAAAAGGCCGACCTTGAAAAAGCCCTTGACGAAGTAAAATTCAGCAGCCGCGAAAAGGACCGCATCCTGCGTGCGGTTGCACACGATCTGCGAAACCCGCTGGGTGGTATTGCTTCGCTTACAAGTATGATGGTTGAAGAAAGCGAACATGACAAGGACCTGCAAAGCCAGCTGGTTCTTATCAAACAAACGGCTGCGGATACGCTCGAACTCATTAACGAGATATTGGAAGCTACCAACAACTCTTTGTCCCAATTAAAAAAACAATCGGTTGATGTGAATGCCCTGGTAACCAATAGCGTGGAATTATTACGGTTTAAGGCGGCTGAAAAGCATCAGCAGATTGTGCTCGAAGGACTTGATCACCCGGTGGAACTCAGCATAAACCGTGAAAAAATATGGCGGGTTATCAGCAACCTCATTAGCAACGCTATAAAATTCAGCCCGGTCGATGCGACGATTAAAGTTAAAACTTTCCAGAAGGGTGATACAGTTATTGTTTCAATTAACGACCACGGTATTGGCATTCCGGATAATATGAAGGACAAGGTGTTCAATATGTTTACTGATGCTAAAAGGCCGGGTACAATGGGCGAAAAATCCTTTGGTTTGGGCCTTTCCATCAGCAAGCAGATAGTCGAGAAACACCGCGGTAAAATTTGGTTTGAAAGCGAACCTAAAAAGGGAACGACTTTTTATGTTAGCCTGCCGCGATCCATAAAGGATGATATTGACCAGGATCAATTGCCGGCCGGTAAAGAACTGGCCCGTCACTAAACATCTTTCAAAAAATTGGCATACCAATGCCCCGATGCTTTGATAATGCGTTTTTGCGTTTCAAAATCAACATAGATCAACCCAAAACGGGGGTGATACCCTTCTGCCCATTCAAAGTTATCGGTCAGGGTCCATACAAAGTAGCCATCTACACGGCATCCCTCCTGCTTCGCTTTCAGTAACTGCTCCAGATTATCCCGGATATATTCGGTTCTTTTTTGATCGTTTACCGCGCCGTCCATAATCGTGTCCGGAAAAGCAGCTCCGTTTTCCGTTATGATGATCTTTTTGATCTGTGGATAAGCGTTAAACTTTTTGAGGATATAGTATATCGCCGGTGGATATACTTCCCATTTCATAGCAGTTATTTCCACACCGCGTTTTTCGGCTTTCACCAAACTGGCATTAACGTAAGGTGTGAAAAATGAATATTTTACAATTTCGCGTGTGTAATTCTGCAGACCGATAAAATCGAAATCAAAAACCATATTTTGTTCGTCGCCCGGTTTATAGAATTTTTCAAGCCCTTTTAGTACAGGAATATCACCTATCGGATACCCCAGGCCCAATATCGGTTCAATAAACAAACGGTTCACCAAAGCATCCGCACGATGAGCTGCGGCTATATTCCGGCTGCTGTCCGAATAGGGTTCAATATGCGAACATGAGAAGGTTGACCCAATGATGGCCCCGGGTAACAGCTCGCGCAATTTTTTTGCACCCGCAACCATACTCAAGACAATATGATGTATCGCCGGCAAAAAGTTCCTGATACCCGTTCGACCCGGGGCATGTATGCCAAAAAAATACCCTGCCCCCGAAAATACCGATGGTTCGTTCATTACCATCCAATACTTTACCCGGTCGCCAAAATGTTCTGCGCATATCCGGGTATAATTGGTGAACCACTCAATGATGTCGCGGTTTGTCCACCCGCCCCTTTCTTCCAGTATTTTGGGAAGGTCCCAATGATAAATAGTTACCCAGGGCTCAATACCTTGTTTGATACAATAGTCTATCACCCGGTTATAATAAGCTATTCCGGCCTGGTTCACATCGCCGGTTCCGGCTGGTAAAATGCGCGTCCACGAAATAGAAAAACGAAAATTGGGAATGTTGAGTTGTTTTAGCAGGTCAATGTCTGCCTCGTAATTGTTGTAAAAATCACAGGCAGTTTTCGCATGATGGCCATTCAATACTTTCCCCTTTTTTGCAGTGAACGCATCCCATATCGACTCACCTTTTCCATCGGCGTCATGTCCGCCCTCGATCTGGAACGCCGCTGTCGACACGCCCCACTTGAAATCGGCACCAAAAAGACTTTTATTAAATTTATCCATAGAGCAGCATCACCTGTGGTTGCTGTAAGCAACTAAAGTATGACAATATGCAAACCCCAAATTGTACAATATAATTGGATAAAAGAAGAGCAGCGGGCAAAGAATTTAGTGAATAAATGATGATCGCATGTTCTTCATGAGCAGCCATTCACGGAAATGCCGGATAAGCTTTGAAAAATTAACGGTGAATCTCATAACACTTACTTTTACGTTACAAAAATCCAATAAGCATATGTTGTTAACGTGACGCTTGTATTATGTTTATGTTAAAATTTATTGCTTAAAAGTTTAATGGCATCACAAAAATATTGCGTACAAATGAGATAACACATAATGTTTGCAACGTCGCTGTTAATTAGTTTTGAAGCATGAAAGAATATTTTACCCGCCTCTTTAACTACAACAAGCACGAGAATTTGCTGATCATTGAAACAATTATCAAAGCAGGCAGCCCAAATGATTCCGTTGGACTAATGGCGCACCTGCTATCAGCACAGCAAATATGGATCACACGGTGCAAGGGACAATCAGCCACCGGCCGGGTTTTGTGGCCCGCCGACTGGAATGCCGGCGATATGGCTGACATTGTGGAGGAAAACAATAAAGCCTGGCTGGATCTCCTGCACACATATACTACGTCCGACTTTGATAACACTATTAACTACCAAAATATGCAGGGAGAAAGCTTTGAGAATAAACTGAGTGATATTTTAGCACACGTGATCAATCATGGCACTCACCACCGCGCGCAGATAGGCCAGCAGTTGAAACTATCTGGCATTGAGAAACTTCCGGTTACCGACTATATATTTTATCTGCGAACACATTAAGATTGATTATTGCATACCTGCCGGATTAGCGATTAAGGCTAAAAAAAGGTATTTTTGACGCGCAAAACCCACCGACCATGAAACATCTTCCCGCATTATTGCTCATCGCACTGTTATTTTTTTCGTGTAAAGACAACACCAAAGATGAAAAGGCGTTGCTGAACGATATTTTAAAGGTACATGACAAGGTAATGATGAAGGATGAGGCGCTGATAAAAGATAAATCTCGCGTTGATAGCCTGATAAAGTTACCGTCAAAAGATACTGCCGAAAAAGCAAGCCTGAGATCTATAGGAATGAAGCTGACCGCTGCTGACGATACTATGGGAAGCTGGATGAATAAGTTTCAAACAGATATGAGCGGCAAATCGCATGACGAGGTAATGAAATATTACACTGACCAGAAAAAGCAGGTTATGGCAGTAGATTCCCTGGTTAATACCGCGATCAGTGACGCAGATAAATACTTTTCAACCCATAAATAAAATGAAGAAGCTGGTTTTAGGATTTTTGGTGATAGCGATGTGGGGCGCCTGCAAGTCGGATTCCGGTAATAAGATGGCCCTGCCTATTTTCGGCAGCCGCAGGGCAGTTTCCAAAGTAGTTGACGGGAAAACAGAGGTAGATACAATTTATCAAACCATCCCAAAATTCGGTTTTGTAAACCAGTATGGCGATAGTATTACCAATAAAAGTCTTGACGGCGATATCTACGTAGCCGACTTTTTCTTCACCACATGTCCTTCTATATGCCCCATCATGGCCCGCAATATGCTAAAGATATACGATACGTATAAAGGCGATGGAAACTTTAAGATTCTATCACACACTATCGATCCGAAGCACGACAGCGTACCGGTATTAAAGAAATATGCAGATAAATTAGGTGTAACAGGCAATACATGGTGGTTTGTGCAAGGCAAAAAAGAGGAAACTTACGATATAGCCGAAAAGAACTACCTGGTTGCGGTAAAAAAGGACAGCACCGCTGCGGGCGGTTATGTTCATGCCGGTTATTTTGTACTGGTTGATAAGCAAAAGCGTATCCGCGGAGCTTATGATGGCACAGATCCCAAACAGGTTGACCAGTTGATAGAAGACATTAAAGCGCTAAAGGCTGAACCTGACGAAGCTATCGTACAATGATTTACAGGATAACCGCCTTTATTGCAGTAGTCTTCGGCGTAGTTATCGCTGTATCGTGCGAGAACGATCACACGCTTGAGTTTAAACGATATTATTCCATTGGCGCCGAAGTTTACCAAACCCATTGCCAAAACTGCCACGGCATCAACGGCCAGGGATTATTAGCGCTTGTTCCCCCGTTAAACGATTCAACTTATCTTAAAAATAATAAGACATCTTTAGCCTGCTACGTTCGCTCCGGACTAAAAGACACAATAGTGATCAACGGAAAAACCTTTGAAGATGTGATGCCTGCAAATGACCTTGCCCCAATGCAAATAGCCCAGGTGCTAACTTATGTTGGTAATTCATTCGGCAACAAGATCGGAACGGTCACCGAGGAACAGGTGACAGCTAACTTAGCTGCATGCAAGTAAACCGTAATTTCCGGACTTTCTGACTTATGAGGTTCCGATGGCTATCGGAATGCGGACTAAAAAAACTACCTTTGTATTGCAAATCGTTCTATCGCTCCCGGCTCCTGGCCGGGGGAGGAAAGTCCGGGCAACACAGAGCATCCTGCTTCCTAACGGGAAGGCGCCGTTCAGCCGGCGACAGAAAGTGCCACAGAAAATAAACCGCCTTCGGGCAAGGGTGAAAACGTGAGGTAAGAGCTCACGGCTTTCCCGGGCGACCGGGATCGCGGTAAACCTCAGGAGTTGAAAGACCAAATAGGTCCCGGACCGGAAGCTGCTCGCTTCTAATTCCGATTTATCGGGATAGCCGGGATGGGTAGGTTGCTTGAACCTGTCAGCAATGGCAGGGCCAGATAAATGATAGAAGTTCACAGAACCCGGCTTATAGCTTTGCTGCTGAAAAAATAACCCTATTCTGCCAAAACAGGATGGGGTTATTTTTTGTATAATCCAAAGTGTTTATTTTTCTATACATTTCTTATAACTTAGCGCGTTAATATTTCTACCACCTTTATACTTAAGCATGGCTAAAATTTTAATAATTGATGATGAACGGGCTATTCGCAGCACCCTTCGCGAGATACTTGAATATGAGAATTACGAAGTTGACGATGTAGATAACGGTGTCGATGGTATCTCGATGATCGAAACCGGGGACTACGACCTGGTACTCTGCGACATCAAAATGAACCGGATGGATGGCATGGAAGTGCTAACCGAAGGGCTGGCTTTAAAACCAGACCTGCCATTTATAATGATATCCGGCCACGGCACTGTAGAGACGGCGGTTGAAGCCAGCAAAAAAGGAGCATTTGACTTTATATCCAAACCACCCGACCTAAACCGTTTGCTCATCACTGTGCGCAACGCATTGGACAGGGGAAGCCTGGTTAGCGAAGCCAAAGTACTGAAACGTAAGGTCTCCAAGGTACGACCTATACTGGGCGAATCGCAGGCCATCATGAAAATAAAGGAAACCATTGAGCGCGTGGCCCCTACCGAGGCCCGTGTGCTGGTAACCGGCGCCAATGGCAGTGGTAAGGAATTGGTGGCGCGCTGGCTGCACGAGAAATCCAACCGGGCGAACGCCCCGCTTATCGAGGTGAACTGCGCGGCAATTCCATCAGAACTGATCGAAAGTGAATTGTTTGGCCATGAAAAAGGGTCGTTTACTTCGGCAGTAAAACAACGTATCGGAAAGTTCGAATCAGCACACGGTGGTACACTTTTCCTCGATGAGATCGGCGACATGAGCCATTCGGCACAGGCAAAGGTACTTCGCGCTTTGCAGGAAAGTAAGATAACACGTGTAGGCGGCGAAAAGGAAATTGAAGTAGATGTAAGGGTGATAGCGGCTACCAATAAAGACCTGTTAAAAGAGATAGAGGCAGGTAATTTTCGTATGGACCTTTACCATCGTTTAAGTGTTATATTGATCCACGTTCCGCCTCTTGTCGACCGTAAAGACGATATTCCCCTGCTTACCCAAAACTTTCTTGAAGAGATTTGCAACGAATATGGCATGCCGACTAAGAGAGCCTCCGACGGCGCCCTAGACGCATTAAAGGCATTGCCATGGACAGGTAACATCCGCGAGTTAAGGAACATGGTGGAACGTTTGATCATCCTGAGCGATAAAACTATCACCGAAAACGATGTACGTTCATTTGCCAATCCTGCGGGGCCGGTTACGGCATCATTAAATGGCTCTGCTCCTGCCCAGCAAACGGACTTTGACCAGTTTGCTAACTTCCAGGAATATAAGGATTACGCTGAACGTGAATATATCAAATTCAAGCTGGAAAAAAATAACTGGAACGTATCAAAAACAGCTGATGATATTGACATACAGAGGAGCCACCTGTACAGTAAAATAGAGAAGTACGGGTTAAAACGGGGCGAATAGCTCCTTACATGAAGTTTCGCCCTTTGTGAAATACCTTGTTCACCGAATTTTCGCTGGGCGGAATCGTATTGCGCTCATTCGGTACCGGGGCCGTAGTTTCGTCGCCCCTGGCTAATGTAATTATTGGTGCATCCTTGAATTCGGGAGTCAGTTTTTGTAATAGCCCGGATAGGTTAAAACATTTGTTAACCACTACGTGGATGACCTTGCCTTCTATCTGCACTTTACCCTCAACCATCAATAAGCGTGTTTGCAATATTTCTTTTCGGTACTGATCAAACTTGTCTGCCCACACAACCAGGTTAGAAAAGCCGGTCTCATCTTCAATGGTAATAAATAAAACGCCTTTTGCCGTTCCGGGGCGTTGCCGCACCGTAATAAGGCCCGCTACTTTAACAGGGTCGCCGTTCTTTAATTCGGACAGTCTACATGTTTCCATAACATGCAGCATTTCCAGCTTTTCGCGTACAAAACTTACCGGGTGCGCCTTCAATGATAGCCCTGTCGAGGCATAGTCATGTACCACATGTTCGGCCTGCGACATAAACGGCAGACTGATCTGCCCTTCGAAAGCACTTTCGGATGGCTGTCCGTTGAACAATCCAACGGGTTTATCATTTAGTGCCGGTACTTCCCACAATGCTTCCCGGCGGTTAAGTTGAATCGAACGGAAAGCATCAGCATCGGCGAGCTTTTCTATAGCTGCCTGCGGTATGCCCGAATCACTAAGCTGGTGCAGGCTTTCATATCGCTCCCTTCTCCCGGCTATCAGCATTTCCATTTCGGCTTCCTTCAATCCCTTTACCTGCCTGAATCCTAAGCGAACAGCGCAATACTCACCATCTTTTTCCTCTAAGGTATTATCCCATATCGAATAATTGATATCAACGGGACGGACAATTACCCCATGCTTCTGCGCATCAATAACTATTTGCGCGGGCTGGTAAAAACCCATAGGCTGGCTATTGAGCAAAGCCGCAGCAAACACATCAGGATAATGGCATTTGAGCCAGCAGGAAATATAAACCAGGTAAGCAAAGCTAATGGCATGGCTCTCGGGGAAACCATAGCTGCCAAAACCTTCCAGTTGTTTAAAAACACGGGTTGCAAATTCCTCCTTGTAGCCATTGTTGACCATACCATCTACCAGCTTCTTTCGATGCTGGCTAATTTCACCTTTTGCTTTAAACGTTGCCATATTACGGCGCAACACGTCCGCTTCAGCAGGTGTATAACCGGCAGCTTCAATAGCTATTTGCATTGCCTGTTCCTGGAACAAGGGAACCCCTTTGGTTCTTTCTAATATTTCTTCTATTTCCGGGGATGGATATTCGATGGGATCAATGCCATCGCGCCTGCGTAAATAAGGGTGCACCATATCCCCCTGTATCGGCCCGGGCCGTACTATGGCCACTTCTATCGCCAGGTCATAAAAATTCCTGGGTTTTAACCGTGGAAGCATGGACATTTGCGCGCGGCTTTCGATCTGGAATACGCCTAAGGTATCAGCTTCACAGATCATATCATAAACCTTTTCATCGTCATGCGGAACATTAGCCAAAGTGAGATTCAGACCGTAATGCTGTTTTGCCAACACAAAGGCTTTACGTATGCAGGTAAGCATGCCTAAGCCGAGCACATCTACTTTTAAAATACCCAGGTCTTCCAGGTCGTCTTTGTTCCATTCCAGTTGGGTACGATTTTCCATCCGGGCATTCATTACCGGGCAGATGTCCGAAAGCTTGCACCGCATGATCACAAAGCCCCCGGTATGCTGCCCCAATTGTCGCGGAAAGCCCATCAGTTGCTCCGTCAGTTCAAGCACCCTGTACAAATGCGGATCGTCAGGATTTAAGCCCTGCTCTATTATTCGTTGACGATCAAAAGCCTCCTCCGAAAAACTCCATATTGCACCGGCCAGGCGTTTAATGGTATCTTCTGATAAGCCCATCGCCTTGCCCACATCCCGGATGGCGCCTTTATGCCGCTCCTGTGTTACGGTAGCAACAATTCCAGCATATTCGCGCCCATAGGTTTCATATATCCATTGGATGATCTCTTCGCGGCGCTCATGTTCAAAGTCCACATCTACATCGGGCCATTCATCCCGGGCATCTGACATAAAGCGTGAGAAAAGCATTTTTTGCTCGGTAGGGTCGACCGGTGTTATACCCAGGCAAAAACAAACCGCGCAATTAGCCGCAGAGCCTCGCCCCTGGTGAAGAATCCCCAGTTCTTCGGCTTTTTGCGTGTACTCGAATATTCGCAGAAAATATGGGGCCAGCTTACGCCTTTTGAAAAAATCCAGTTCAAATTGGATCTGGTTCCTATGCTTTGGTTTCATCCTGTCCCCGATCCTCTTTTTTGCGCCAGCCCACGTATGTTCGGCAAGGTGTTCATCTGCGGTTCGGCCATCAGGGCTTTTCCATTCAGGTTCAAGATATTTCAGCGTATCTAATGAGAACTTGCATGCATCGGTTATTTCATCTATCCGGCTGATGGCCTCCGGATAATCCATAAAAAGCCGGTCCATCTCATCAATCGTTTTCAAATGGCGCTCGGCATTAGGGTGCAGTTTAAACCCGGCATTACTGATGGTGCACTTTTCGCGAACGCAGGTTAAAACATCCTGTAGCCGGCGTCTTTCGGGCAGATGATAATAAACATTGTTAGTAGCCACCATAGGCGCCTTTAATTGCGAAAGACGGTAAAGCCACTTAGCATCGTCGCCGGCGTAAGCACGGCAAGCCGCTACGTACAAATCTTTTCCAAATACTTCCCGGTATTCCCGGATATCATTTTTAAAATCATCATCGAAATCAAAGCGCGAATTAAGTGATAATGGTGGCACCGCTATGAATTTGATACCTTCGGCGTGCTCAAATACGTCCTGCTTGTACAGGTGGCACTCTCCTTTTTCAGCCCGCAGGTTGCCTTTGGAAAGCAGGGCACACAGTCGCCCCCAGGCGGCAATAACGGTAGGGTAAGCCAATAATGAAGTGCCATCCAGCAGATCGAGGCGACAAGCCGGTATAAATTGAATCTTTTCGTTCTCATCCTGTGTACCTTTTGATGCCTTTGCCGTTTTAAACGCCCGCACCACACCCGCTACGGTATTTCTATCAGTTATGGCGATAGCTTTATACCCAAGCCGGATAGCTTCGCGTACCAATTCTTCGGGATGCGAACCGCCCCGCAGAAAGCTAAAATTGCTGGTTACCTGTAATTCTGAATACTCCATAACGTTCAGGCAAAAAAACCGTGTAAAAACCACTGCCGGCTTTTATCATTATCATAGTGCCCCAGCCTGAACAGCCAGTAACGCTGCCCCTTGTTGTCCTCTACATAATAATAATCGCGGTGCTCGCCATCCTCAATCCACCATTCATGCTCAATGCGTTCAGGGCCGTCCGATTTAATAATATCGTGCTTTTCGCCCTTGTAAATGAAAAACTTAGGAGGATAATCCGGTGTCTTTACCATCACCTCGATAGGTTCCGGTCGCGGCAGCATCAGTGACGGTCTTGGCTGCGCGGCGCGCCATACTGTAGTGGGTTTTTCTTTTAATGACACAGCTATTTTGATCGACCTCTCCGGCCAGTGATGTTCCTGCGGCAGGTAGCGTTTTATACTATTAACTCCTATTTTATTACTCAGTTTATCAAGCAGTTCAGCTAAACGATGGTCTTCGAGGCTGCAATCGTCATCCACCGTCCATAGCGCTTCCTGCTCCGGTTCAACCTCCTCCACTTTTGGTGCATCAAGAGTAAAAAGTTCGATCCCCAAACGCGGTTCGATGGTTGGTATTTTTAATTCGAACAGTTTAAACAGGTGGCCGGTATGATGTGATGCAAGCCCGGTTCCGATGCTTATTTCCAGCACTTGCCCGTCTACCCGGTAACATTTTAAAATTGCTGTTCGTAATCCCATTCCGTCCTTTTGCAGCCTATGACAAAGGGCTTCCAGTAACTCCCTGATCGCTATTTCGATACCCGTTGCAGTGCGGATCGGTTCAAGGCAGGGCAAGCGTTCATGATAAGGTATTACAGGCTCCAATAACTCCAGGTGCTCATCCTCCATGCCTAATGCCTGGTTGAGTCTGAGTAATAGTTCCGGTCCGAAACGACGGCGCAATACGGAACGGCCCATACCCATAAAAGCTTGTATATTATAAAATCCCAGCTTGGTAAGCCGTTCAATTATCAGTTCATCTAAACGTAAAGCTGCCGGTGGTAACGATAACAATGCTTCAGTTTGCTTACCCGGCTCTACTATCGGATTTTTTTGCCCGAAACGTGCTACGGCCCAGGCTGCGCCTGCGGTATCCGCCATCGCTCCACGGGCATCGTATCCTTTGCTGCGCAATACCCTGATGATAGTACCCAGGTAGGGCCGCTCGCCGCCCCACAAATGCGCACAGCCCGATATATCGAGTATCAATCCTTCGGGCAGATCAATGGCTACCAAAGGCGTATAACGTATGCACCACTCGCCAAGGGCCTTCAGCAACTTAGCATTTTGACCGGGCAAATGATCTATCACCATTAACGACGGTACAATGGCTTTGGCATCGGCAGCGGCCATACCGGGATTAATGCCGTGCTTTTCGGCCAGGTGATTGGCAGCGATAACAAGAATGCGTCCGCCCGAGGGTTCAACAATAATAAAAGGTACAGTTTTTAGTTCGGGCCGGCGGAGGGTGAACCAGTCCGCTAGTAAATGACGGAACCAAATGGAAACAAAACGCCTTTGCATCATCAGCCTGCTTTACGTCCGGGCAGTTGAATAATGTCCGGCTCCTCTTCAGCTATATTAAAGCCGTTGCCATCCCACGAAACTGTCCAGTTGCCCGGCTTTCCGTTTCGTACTTTTAACAATTCAACCTGCCAGCGCGGGAATCCTATACCCGGTAGGCCCCCTTCTATTTCGCTTGAGAGCGAAGTAACCTGCCAGCGTGCAACGCAGGTTGAAGCTCCTGCTTTTTGAGGGTTGTTATGCAGGATAAACCCGGTTACTTTACTGCGCTCGACAGCTAATTGCAATCGCCTCGACTGTGCAAAGGTGATAGTTTGCAGTTCTGCTATCACGGCTGTCAGGCCCTCGCATTTCAAAGCCTCTTCCATCACCCAAAGAATATCCTTTTCGCGGTTTACATCTACAAAAATTATGTGGTGCGGAGGCATATTAAAAAACATCAGCGATGGCGGAAACAGCCTGTGATATCTGCTAATCCACAGGCACACTCCTCCTTTTGAAGCCAGTGCCGATACCACACCGGCCATAAAACCTGTACTTGCTGCAAGGTGTTCAGGCGTGGGGCAAAGCATTTCGTGTATAGCGCCAACCGGGAAAACACCATTCGGAAAGGCACCCTCTATGCTGCCCAGACCAAAACTGCCTAAAGCATCTAATGCGGGCGGCTTAAAGCCCTCCCACAGCAAAATATCTTTTCGCAGCTTATTGATCGTATCTTGTCTGGTGGCCTGCATCTGGTAAAATCCGGGATAACAAAATTGCTAATATTTTTAGTATTATTCCCAAATTATTTTCATTTTTGTTTTGTTATGGTAAAAAACACGGGCTTGATAACAGAAGCAAAAGTTTGGCTGAAAGCTAATAATGGCCCCGGCGAGATCATTCGCATCGTGGTCGACTCGGGCATCGGCAGCAAGGTTACTGCTTATAACCTATACAATACTTTTGATGAAACACCCGACTACCTGGGCAGGATACTGTTTGATGACGAAGGCTATTGGATATATGACGGTTCAGTTTTCTCTATAGCCGAGCAGGAGCAATTGGCAAAGTTCATTATCGATTATGTTAAAAAGCATACGATATCGAGTGAGCTGTTTTAACAATCTTCTACTTCGATATAAATCAGGAAAAGCTTATTTAAAGTATTCCTGGTAATTTATTTAGATAGATACGCAGGCTTATTGATAAAATCAATCCTGATTATTATCTTGCTTCTCTAAACCCTAAACAATGGACGCACAATTAACACCCAGCAACAACTTTACTTTTTGCAAATCCTGTACTTCAACTGTTACTACTAACGATCAGTTTTGCGCAGATTGCGGATATCCTCTTGCCGGAACCGAAGAGGAGCAAAAGAAATTTTTAATGGACAAAAGTTACAAGGAACTAAACCTGGAGGAAGCTAACAAAATGGTAAAAAAGGCAAGCTATGCACTATACTATGTTGCCGGTGCCACAATGGTAGGCGGCCTCATCGTTTACGCATTGGATAAAACCGGATTAGGTAGCACCCTTCTGCTTATAAATTCAATATTAGCAATTCTTTTTGCTGCCATAGGTTTCTGGTGCACCCGCATGCCATTAGCCGGAGTAATTACAGGCACATCATTATACGCCCTAATATTCATACTCAATGCCATTGAGAACCCGGTTACGATAGTAAGCGGTATCATTTTTAAAATTTTCATTGTCGGATGCTTTATAAAAGGTATTAAATCAGCCATAGAGGCCGAAAAACTAAAAAAAGAACTCAATATTGGCTGATCTGATCCTTACCAACGATGCGGACGAAGTACAATTGCCCCATTGTGGTAATTGCGATCAGCCTATACATGAAAACAGCCGTTTTTGTAATCATTGCGGCCAGGCTCAAACAATAATTTCTGAAGGTTCGACCGAAGAGAAATGGAAAGCTATAAAGCAAGCTGCTTTATTTTTCGGTATACATGCTGTTGCTTGCTGTGTATTTAGCTTTGTTGACTATTTCAAAACATTTACATGGTCAGTAGTTTTTGATAGCTTCCTCGCAGTAATTGCGATTGTCTTTTTTGCCATTAACTGGTCGAAGCTCAAAAATGTGCTTGTCTGGAACAACTTTTCAGCCTTAAGATTATTGGGATATTGTTGCATAGCTGTAGTCGGTTCGCTTTTAGTGCACTTTATCGTCGGATGGCTCAATAGAAAACTATTTTCTACCGACTTTTCCTATTACGAATTTTATGCATTTCACAGGTATAGTATCGCATTGGCAATCCTTTTCGTCGCTGTAATGCCGGCTTTGTTTGAAGAATTGGGCTATCGCGGGTTTTTGCTGGGAAAGCTTATGCTGGTAACTGATACCAAACAGGCCATTATTATCAGTTCATTTGTCTTTGCCATCATGCACCGGTCTATAATTTCACTTTTCTGGCTTATACCGTTCGCTTTGCTCCTCGGGCGTGTTCGCACTAAGGAAAACACACTGTGGTATGGTGTATGTATGCACTTCTGTTTTAACTTCACTGCAATTACACTCGAAATAATACAGTGGAATCATCATTTGTAAAACAGATATACCACAGCGTGCAGGCCTTTCTTAATCTCGCCTTAAAAAGCTACTTTTGCGCTGAAATGGAGCACATTCGTAATTTTTGTATCATAGCGCATATCGATCACGGTAAAAGTACTTTAGCCGATCGTTTGCTTGAATATACCAATACTATCTCACACCGCGACGCACAGGCGCAGCTTTTGGATGACATGGACCTGGAGCGTGAGCGAGGGATTACTATCAAGAGTCATGCTATCCAGATGGATTACGAGCTTGACGGGCAGAAATATGTATTGAACCTGATAGATACACCGGGGCACGTGGATTTTTCTTACGAGGTTTCAAGATCGATAGCTGCCTGTGAGGGTGCATTGCTTATTGTTGATGCTGCGCAGGGCATACAGGCCCAAACCATTTCCAACTTATACCTGGCTTTAGAGAACGACCTGGAAATTATCCCGGTACTGAACAAAATGGACCTGCCCGGTGCTATGCCCGAAGAGGTGAAGGACCAGATAGTCGACCTGATAGGCTGCAAACGCGAGGAGATATTGGCGGCTTCCGGCAAAACGGGTTTGGGCGTTCATGATATTCTGCGGGCAATAATAGAACGTGTCCCCGCCCCTGTCGGCGACCCCAAGGCTCCGCTGCAGGCTTTGATATTCGACTCGGTATTCAATTCATTCCGCGGTATTATTGCTTATTTCAAAGTAGTTAACGGCGAGATACGCAAAGGCGAAAAGGTAAAGTTTGTAGCTACGGAAAAACAATATCTTGCTGATGAGGTAGGTACGCTTAAACTGAATCAATTACCTAAAGATGTCATCAAAACCGGCGACGTAGGCTATATCATATCAGGTATCAAGGAAGCGCGCGAGGTAAAGGTTGGTGATACGATAACACATGTCGACCGCCCTTGTGCCGAAGGCATACAGGGTTTCGAAGAAGTGAAACCTATGGTATTTGCGGGTATATACCCGGTTGATACCGATGATTATGAAGAGCTGCGCGAATCAATGGCCAAGCTGCAGTTGAATGATGCTTCGCTGGTTTTCGAACCGGAGTCATCAGCGGCTTTAGGATTTGGCTTCCGTTGTGGTTTCCTTGGTATGCTGCACATGGAGATCATCCAGGAACGGTTAGAGCGCGAGTTTGATATGACGGTGATCACCACAGTGCCCAACGTATCCTACAAAGCTTTTACGACCCGTGGCGAGGAGTTACAGGTAAATAATCCATCCGATTTACCAGATCCAAGCAAGATAGACTTCGTAGAGGAACCTTATATTAAGGCAACCATCATTACTAAATCTGAATTTGTTGGCCCGGTAATGTCGCTGTGTATCAATAAGCGTGGCATGATCACGAATCAATCCTACCTGACATCTGACCGTGTTGAACTGATATTTGAGATGCCGATGGGCGAGATCGTATTTGATTTTTACGATAAACTGAAAACCATATCCAAAGGCTACGCCTCTTTCGATTATCACCAGATCGGTTACCGCCAGTCGGACCTGGTGCGCCTGGATATACGCCTTAACAGCGAACCGGTTGACGCGCTATCATCCCTGATACACCGTAGCAATGCCTATGATTTCGGTAAAAAGATATGTGAAAAGCTGAAGGAACTGTTACCACGCCAGCAGTTCGAGATCATTATACAGGCATCGATAGGCGCCAAGATCATTGCCCGTGAAACGGTTAAGGCTATGCGTAAAGACGTAACCGCAAAATGTTATGGTGGTGATATTTCGCGTAAGCGTAAATTATTAGAGAAGCAAAAGGCAGGTAAAAAACGCATGCGCCAGGTAGGTAATGTGGAAATACCGCAGTCAGCGTTTATGGCGGTGCTGAAATTAGATTGATAATTAGAGCCAAGAAATAAGAGCCAGGAACCAGGAAGATCTTGACTCTTGATTCCTGGTTTTTGACTCTTATAGACATGCAATTACTCGACGGAAAATACGTATCAGAAAAACTAAAGCTTGAAATTGCCGAAGAAGCGGCTAAAATATTAGAGCGCACGGGCCGTAAACCCCATTTGGTAGCCGTTTTGGTCGGTCATGATGGTGGCAGCGAGACCTATGTGGCCAGCAAGATGAAGAATTGCGAAAAGGTTGGTTTTAAATCGAGCCTGGTACGATACGAGGATACGGTTAGCGAAGAAGAATTACTGGCTAAAGTGGCTGAACTAAATGCCGACGAGGATATTGACGGCATTATCGTTCAATTACCATTACCAAAGCATATCGACCCGGAAAAGGTAACCGAAAAGATAGACTACCGTAAGGATGTAGATGGTTTCCACCCTATCAATCTTGGCCGCATGCAGCGTAATTTACCATCGTTTATACCGGCTACACCTTATGGCATTACGCTGATGCTGAAGGAATATGGCATTGATACCACCGGCAAGCATTGTGTAGTGGTTGGTCGCAGTAATATCGTGGGTTCACCCATGAGCATTTTGATGGCGAGAAATACCAAGCCGGGCAATTGCACGGTTACCATTTGCCACAGCCGCACCCCTGATATTAAAAAGTTCACTTTAGATGCAGACATACTGATCGTCGCCATCGGAAAAAGGAATTTTATCACAGCTGATATGGTTAAAGATGGTGTAGTGGTGATCGACGTGGGTATGAACCGTGAGACCTCAGAAACGACAAAGTCAGGCTTTAAATTATATGGCGATGTCGATTTTGAAAACGTCGCACCAAAATCATCCTGGATAACCCCGGTCCCCGGTGGCGTGGGTTTGATGACAATAGTTGGTTTGTTAAAGAATACGTTGGCTTCGGCTAATAAAGAGGTGTATCAGTAAAACCAACTCAAAAAGTCCTCCCTGCCGGGGAAGATTCGGTGAGAATTATCTCAGGTATTCCTGCGGGATAAGATTATCTTCATTCTCATCGCACCAGGCTACGGATAGGATACGCCAGTTGCCATCCACCTGTATAAACTGCATGTAGTTAACGCCCCTGGGCAAGCGGCCCGATGTTTCTTCGCCTAAGTTATATTCGTAAACACTTATCCGCTGGGCCAGTTTGCCGAAAACCTCTGTCCTGGCATGCAGTTCATGCTGAATAAATTGATCCATATTGCCTTCGGCAATGTCCGATTCCAGGGCCGATACGAACGATTCAGCCGTAAACCCTATCGGGTGCTGAAAACTGTTGTTCACCAGGATGCCATCACCATAAAAAAGTATCTGAAGCTGGCTCAGGTCCGGCGCTTTCTCATTCCTGAAACTAACGGCTTTATAAAAATCCCTCGCCAGGTCGTTTATCTCGATGTTGCCCATTATTTAAATGCTTGTCTGAATTTCTCCCAGAATGAACTGATGCCAATATAAACAGAATCCTCCTTTATTTCAACTGGATAACTGTCTATATAATCGTTCTGGCCTTCGCTCCCTTTCCCGGTTTCCAGGCTATAGGAGTATCTGTGTATCGGGCAGACGAGTTTCCCGTCTTTGCACCAGCCCTGTGTAAGGTCGCCTCCGGCGTGCGGGCACTTTGCTCCTAATGCAAAAACTTTATTATCGTAACCAACAAGGCAGATGGTTTTTCCGCCTGCTTTTACCCTTTTTATAAATGTTTGCCCGGTGTATTTCAGATCAGGTATTTTATACCACTCCATGCTTTCAAAAATCGATCTTCAAATTCATTACTGAAGGATCTTTGATGATCTCGTCCATGTTGGTTTGCAGGATAACCCGTTTACGGTCGGCCGACACCAATGCTTTGGGATTGTTTACCTTTTTTACAGGTTTGGCAAAATTAAGCACCACTTTATAAGGCATATCTATCAGCATGGCTTTCGCCATTGAGAGCGTGGATTGCGCCTTTTTCAGGAAGGCATTGAACTTAGCCTTATCGATGATACGGTAAAATTTATGCGGGGTAACCTCATAAGCATAATAATCCTGCCCGCTGATAAGTTGCTGCGCATCAAAGCCCTTTACCTCGCTTTTATTCTTCGAGACCGAATTAAGGTTGCTTTCCGACTCAATTTTGGATATGTTTCTTAAGTAATATTGCAGGTCGGCAGCATCCTTTGCCTGGTGCGAAATACTTACTTTCATTTCGCTTTTTGGCAAGTTCATTCTTACCGACAGGTTACTGCTTTTTGCCAGGTTCGTCTGTTCCAGCGTCATCTTTTGCTGGGTACTGTCGGGCATAGCGCTGTAAAAATTCAGCGTAGTGTCCTTTATCATCGAAAATTGAGGGGTTGCTTTAATAGAGTCGGGCATCAGGTTCATCAATACCGACATAGCCTTGCCCATATCAAAAGTGTATGCTACTTTACATGAGCCATCCGCCTTAAAATCGTAATGCTCCTCCACGTCGACACAGGACGAGAGGCAAACCACCGCTAAAAACAATATTAAGACGTACGCTTTTCGCATAGGCGAATTTTTAAGTAATGGTAAAAAAATTAATTGAAAAATTCAATTAATTTTTAGGTGGTTATTGATTTGTGATCGGAGCCGGTTATGTTAATAAGCTGACACCCGGTTAACCAATCACAAATCTCTAATCACTATATTTGCACCCTCAAATATGGCACACCAGGTTCCGGACGACGGCACATTGCTTCCTTTGATGGAAGAATTTTACACGATACAGGGCGAAGGATTTAATACCGGTAAGGCGGCTTATTTTATCCGGCTCGGGGGCTGCGATGTGGGCTGCCATTGGTGCGATGTAAAGGAAAGCTGGGATGCCGAACTCCATCCGCTTACCCCGGCAGACCAAATCGTACAGAACGCTTTAAAACACCCTTCACGGGCAGTTGTGGTTACCGGCGGCGAGCCGTTGCTATATAACCTGGATTATTTGACCGCCAGGCTGCGCGAAAACGGCATCAAAACTTTTATTGAAACGTCCGGCGCCTACCCCATGTCGGGCCATTGGGATTGGGTATGCCTTTCGCCTAAGAAATTCAAAAAGCCGTCCGAAGGCATAGCACAACATGCTGATGAGTTGAAAGTGATCGTGTTTAACAAGTCGGATTTTGCCTGGGCCGAAGAGCATGCCGCAATGGTGTCTCCGCAATGTAAATTATATCTTCAGCCCGAATGGTCGAAAGCGAAGGAAATGACCCCGCTTATTGTTGATTATGTGATGAATAACCCCAAATGGGAGATATCGCTGCAAACGCATAAATATTTGAATATCCCCTAAATGCCGTAACTTCGGGCTTTAAATACCGTATTACGTCGAATGAAAGTTATATTCCTTTCGGTGTTTCTTCTCCTGTTTGCTTCGCTCGTTTATGCTCAGCGGCAATACTCCACTACTGATAAACAAGCAATTCAATATTTCTCATTGGCTAATCAAAGTCTCGACGACCATATGTACGATGAGGCCATTGAACATCTGCAAAAAGCCATTAGTGAGGATGCAAAATTCATAGAGGCCCACGTTCTCTTGGCCGATGTCTTACGGGGCAGGTGGCGTTATGCCGAGGCAGCAGACCAATTCATCAAAGCCATCGCTCTCGATCCGGAATTTAGCCGGGGCATTTATTATAAGCTTGGCGATTGCGAAGTTCATAACGCCCAATATGCGCAGGCTAAAATACATCTCGAAAAATATCTATCATACGATAACACAACCCCTCAGACGGCGGCAATTGCGAAAAAGTTGTTGAATGACTGCGCCTTCAGTATCGATGCCATACAGCACCCGGTACCATTCAAACCCATTAATGTAGGAGACGAGATCAATACAACTGATGACGAATACCTGCCAACGGTAACAGCCGACGAGAATACGCTGATATTCACCCGTAAGATCAACAACAACGAGGACTTTTATAAAAGCGATAAGGTTAGCGGCAAATGGCAAACCGCTACCTACCTGAGCGACCAGATCAATACGCCCCGATATAACGAAGGTGCCCAATCCATCTCACAAAATGGTAAAGTGCTGTTTTTTACCGGCTGTAACCGCCCGGATGGCCTTGGACGATGTGACATATACATTGCCACCAAAAAAGGCAATGACTGGAATAAACCTTTTGATATAAGCCCGCCGGTAAACACAAATGGCTGGGAATCGCAGCCATCGATCAGCGCAGATGGCCGTACTTTATATTTCGTTAGCAACCGCAAGGGTGGTTATGGGGGCTACGATCTTTACAAATCAACCCTGAGCGAAAAAGGCTGGTCGCAACCGGAGAATATGGGCCCGAATATTAACACGCCTTATGATGAACAGTCGCCATTTATTCACCCCGATGACAGTACTTTTTACTTCTGCTCTAACGGATGGCCGGGACTAGGTGGCATGGACCTGTTTGTAAGTCACCTTGGACAGGATGGCAAATGGCAAAAACCAATAAACCTGGGCTACCCTATCAATTCAAACGGCGATGAGAATGGGTTAACCTTAACGGCCAATGGTACTTACGCATTCTTTGCCTCAAACAAATTGAACGGCCAGGGAGGTTTTGATATCTATACTTTTGAACTGCCGCCTGCATTGCGGCCGCATGAGGTTACTTATGTGAAAGGAAACGTATATGATGCGGTGACTAAACAGCCGCTTGAATCGGCCGTTGAGATTGTTGACCTTGTAAAAAACCTGCCGGTTTACCAGGATTACAGTTCGGCCGATCAGGGCGATTTCCTGGCGACCATTACAACAGGTAAGGATTATGGGTTAAATATCGCCAGGGATGGTTACCTGTTTTATTCGGCCAATTTCTCGCTTGCAGGTCATGTCAATACAGAGCCTTTTCATATTACCGCATACCTGCAGCCTATAGAGGTTGGCAATAAGGTGATCCTGAAGAACATCTTTTTCGATACCAATAAATTTGACATTAAGGATGAATCGAAGCCTGAATTACAAAAACTCGTGGATTTCCTTAACCTGAACAAGACCGTACATATCGAAGTATCGGGCCACACGGATAACGTGGGTACTGTGCAGTCTAACCAGGTGCTTTCAGAAAACCGCGCCAAAGCAGTTTATCAATATTTGATTGCTAATGGTATTCAACCTGAGAGGCTAACCTACAAAGGCTATGGCGAAACGCAACCAATCGAACCAAACGACACGGATGATGGCCGCAGTAAAAACCGGAGGACGGAGTTTAAGATAATTGCGAAATGAGGTGAAAGGATAAAGGATAAAGGTCGGAACTAAACGTTTTGAAAAAGCTTTCTCACGTCCATTAATATTTTCCCCAGATTGTTTTCCCCTGTACCATCGGTCCCACCTCCCCAGTAGTAATCATTTGGAGAGTTCTCGATAATTTCGTCGGTGCCTGTTTCGATAAGGATATTTCGAATACCGGTATGTGTTTGAAACTTTTTCAGAACGGCTTTAAACATTATCTCATTTTTGATATCGTCCCAATCTGGCCGGATAGGCATCTTTCTTGAACGCCCTAAATTTGCTGCATCTTTTGCGGAAGATGATTTTCTTATTTGTTCCTGATAATTCTTATCCGCGAATTTTTGCGCCTGGAAATAATGTTCCACTGTCGGCCACCATGCTCCATCCATTTCAACACCAAAATGGGAAAAGTTTGAAAACTCTCCATACTGCTCATCTTTGGCGTAGAAATAAATAACATTCATGATTAATTCTATACAAAAAAGCCGGCATCAAAACCGGCTATAAATTTATATAAGTAAGACAAACCTTTTGCCTTTATCCTTTCAACTTTCACCTAAAAGCTCAATTCCCCATTTCCGACATAAACTTAATGCGCATCAATTGTACTTCCTCGCGGGTATAGTCGTCGGCGCCCAGCTCTGCAAGGGCATTGTCTATCGAATCTATTTCAGCGGTTTTGAAATAATCAAATACTTCATCCTGTTTGTCTTCGTCGATCACTTCGTCAATAAAGTAATTAAGATTGAGTTTTGTACCCGAATTAACAATAGTCTCTACCTCACGCAATATTTCTTCATAAGTTAACCCTTTTGAAGCGGCTATGTCCTCCAGGCTCAGATGGCGGTCGATATTCTGAATGATATAAACCTTTAGCGCCGATTTGTTGGCGGCGCTCTTGATCACCATATCCACCGGGCGGTCTATCTCGTTATCCTCCACATATTTCTTGATCAGGTCGATAAAAGGTGCACCAAATTTCATGGCCTTGCCTGCACCTACACCCGATATTTGTTTCAGTTCCTCGGTTGTTATCGGGTAATGCGTACACATTTCCTCCAGCGACGGATCCTGGAATATCACGAACGGCGGCAATCCTTTTTGCTTGGCCATCTTCTTGCGCAAATCCTTCAGCATTTGCAACAATTCAGTATCCAGCGCACCTCCGCCCTGCTTCGGGCCTTCTTCCGATTCATCGTCATCCGTGGCGCCCATGGGCCGGTTCATCACAAACCGGATGCTATGCGGATTATCCAAAAAGTTGACACCTGCCTTGGTTAGTCTCAGCAGGCCATACTGGTCGATATCTTTTGATAAATAATTATTAAGCAGCGCCTGCCTCATTAACGATTTCCACAGGTTTTCGCCATCGTCCTTACCCGAACCGAACTCATCTATCAAATGATGCCCATAATTATGAACCTGCGGGTTGTCAACACCCATCAATACACTGACAACATGGTCGTCGTCAAATTTTTCACCCATCTTTTTGATCAGGCTCAAAGCTTTATGCAGCTGCTCTTCCCCGTCAAAATGCTCCTTATGTGCGCAGCAATTATCACACATATTGTTGCAGCCTGCTTCGTTAAAATTCTCACCAAAATAATGCAGCAATTGCTTGCGGCGGCATACTGACGATTCTGCGTAATCAATGACTTCCTTCAATATCTGTGTGCCTATCTCGCGCTCAGATACAGGTTTATCCTTCATGAATTTCTGCAGCTTGTCAATATCTTTTTCCGAATAGAACGCCACACAAACACCCTCGCCACCGTCGCGCCCCGAGCGGCCCGTTTCCTGGTAATAACCTTCCATGCTTTTCGGCATGTCGTGGTGTATCACATAACGGACGTCCGGTTTATCAATACCCATACCAAAGGCGATCGTCGCCACGATAACATCCACATCTTCCATCAGGAACTTATCCTGTGTGTCGGCCCTGACTTTAGATTCAAGGCCGGCATGGTATGGCAATGCTTTTACACCATTGAGATTTAAGGCCTCGGCGACTTCTTCCACCTTTTTACGGCTAAGGCAGTATATTATACCCGATTTTCCCTGGTTCTGTTTAACAAATTTGACGATCTCTTTGATCACGTTCCTTTTGGCCCGCACCTCGTAAAACAGGTTGGAGCGATTGAACGACGATTTGAAAACCGTTGCATTGTTCATTTGCAGGTTTTTCTGGATGTCCTGCTGTACCTTAGGGGTTGCCGTGGCGGTTAAGGCAATAATTGGGATGTCATCGCCGATATTGCTGATCACCTGGCGTATTTTACGGTATTCGGGCCTAAAATCGTGCCCCCATTCCGATATGCAGTGCGCTTCGTCTACAGCAACAAAAGAAACGTGGTTCAAACGCAGAAAGTCGACATTTTCCTGTTTGGTTAATGATTCGGGCGCTACATAAAGCAGTTTTGTTTTTCCGCCCAATACATCCTCCTTAACACGGGCTATATCAGCCTTTGTAAGCGATGAATTTAGAAAATGTGCTATACTGTCCGAACCTCCGAAGGCTCGCAATTGGTCAACCTGGTTTTTCATCAGCGCTATCAGCGGCGAGATAACGATGGCGGTGCCATCGCTCATTAATGCCGGTAACTGGTAGCACATGGATTTTCCCCCGCCCGTCGGCATAATCACAAAAGTATCGTTTCCGGCGAGGATATTCGTGATGATCGCTTCCTGCTCTCCTTTGAAGTTATCGAACCCAAAAAAATTCTGCAGGTTGTCAAAAAGCGACCGTTTCGTTTCAATCATTATAGGTAATTATATTATTGTATTTAAAAGTTCAAAATAACAAAATTTTCTAAATAAACGTTGCGTTTTGTTTTAAATTTTATATAAAAATGATTTTTAAATGAAAACAATTTGTTTATTTACAGGATTTATAACTTTGATAAAATTTCGGGCGTTTAATGTGATTTTATTTAACAAATACTTTACAGAATAATGTCCAATTTTGTCACGGCCTTTAAGCTATAAAATTCTTTAAATTCAGATGAATAAAAACTATTATGCTATTATCATGGCAGGCGGTATCGGAAGCCGTTTTTGGCCTATTAGCAGAACCTCCTATCCAAAACAATTCTTAGACATACTCGGTACTGGCAAAACGCTGATTCAAAACACCTACGAAAGGTTCCTGAAGGTTTGCCCGAAAGAAAATATTTACGTTGTAACTAATGAAAATTATGCCGGGCTGGTAAAAACTCAGCTGCCCGATATGCAGGACGGCCAGATACTCACCGAGCCGGTGATGCGCAATACGGCGCCCTGCATTGCCTACGGCTGTTTCAAAATTGAAAGTATGAACCCGGAAGCTGCCATTGTTGTAGCGCCTTCGGATCACCTGATATTGGACGAGTCAGCTTTCATAACTGCCATCGAGAAATCGCTGAAGGTGGCTTCTGAGAAAGAATGCCTGATCACACTCGGTATAAAACCCTCGAGACCGGACACCGGCTATGGCTATATCCAGTTTACAGACAATGCCATAAACGACGAATTTCATAAGGTTAAGACATTTACCGAAAAGCCTAATCTTGAACTGGCCAAAACCTTTATTCAAAGCGGCGACTTTTTATGGAATGCCGGTATTTTCGTTTGGTCGGCTAAGTCCATTGTAAAAGCTTTCGTCCGCTACCAGCCCGAGATGAACGAAATATTTGCCGAAGCCCGTTCGGTATACAATACCGATAGCGAAAAGGCGCATGTGCACAAAGCCTATCAGCAATGCACCAATATCTCGATAGACTATGGCATTATGGAAAAGGCAGACAACGTTTATGTATTGCCATCAGAGTTCGGTTGGTCTGATCTGGGTACCTGGGCATCTATCTACCAGCTTGCAGACAAGGATTATGTTGGCAATGCGGTTATCCCTTCCGAAAAAGTGATCATGTACGATTCATCCAACTGTATGGTGAACGTGCCGGCAGATAAACTGGTGGTTTTACAGGGCCTGCATGATTTTATCGTGGTAGAATCAAACAACACACTTCTTATTTGCCCCCGCGACCAGGAACAAAACGTAAAACAGGTGGTAGCGGATGTGAAGACGAAGTTCGGAACGAAGTATATTTAGTGATTGGAGACTAGTGATTAGTTAATTAGTGGCTCTGATTTTTTTACTAAATCACAAGTTAACTAATCACAAATCACTACTCCTCTGCCTTATTGCCTCATACAGGATTACCCCGGTCGATACAGAGACATTGAGCGACTCAATTTCACCAAACATTGGGATCTTAGCCAGATGATCTGCCATGCGGATGATCTCGTTGCGGATACCGTCCTCTTCGGAGCCCATGATGATGGCTGTTGGTACGGTATAATCGGGCGCATAGATGTATTCCTTTGTTTTTTCAGTGCAGGCCACCAACTGCAAGCCCGACTCCTGTAAAAAGCGCATGGTTTGCATAAAGTTATCGTGGCGGCACACCGGTATTTTATACAGCGCCCCTGCCGACGTTTTGATACCATCGGCGTTGATCTGTGCCGAACCTTTTGCCGGGATAACGATAGCATGCACACCCGCACACTCCGCCGTACGGGCAATAGCGCCCATATTACGGACGTCGGTAATACCGTCCAGCACCAGTATAAGCGGCGTCTCCGCTTTTTCAAATATTTCGGGGATGATGTTTTCGATCTTCTGGTAAATGATGGGCGATATCACTGCAATAACGCCCTGGTGGTTTTTAGCGGTGATGCGGTTCAGCTTCTCAATGGGCACCTGCTGGGCGACAATGCTGTATTGGTGCAGCAACTCCCGCAATTCGTTCAGCAACCCGCCGCCAATGCCCCGCTGGATGTATAACGACTCGATCTCCTTCCCCGACCTTATCGCTTCTATAACAGCACGTATACCGAATATCATCTGGTTATTTTCGCGGGGCGGACGGGTATTGAAAGACATGAATTTTGAAGTAAAAGTTCGCCAAAAATAACCATATTAATTGATTTTCAGCACTTACTGATTTGATGATTATGGGGACTTAGTGTACCTGCTTTTCAAAATAATAAACATTTTAAATGTTTATCCACATTGCTGTTTTTCAGTTGCTTGCCTTTACAATTCACATCTTATCCACACAAAGTGTTAATACCATTGTTTGAAATTTGTACTGTTTTTGGCGTTTATGATTTGAATAAATATTTTGATGTTAGGTAATCCGAACATTTTTTGTATATTTTTGTTCCCTTATGATTTCTGATAACGAGACCCCCTATAACAAGCCGACAACCAACGAGCGCCGAAGCCGGATAACCAACCCCACACCTTATAGCGGGCTTGGCAAATTACCTCCGCAGGCGGTCGACCTGGAGGAAGCCGTTTTAGGTGCTTTAATGCTGGAGAAGGATGCACTTTCATCCGTTATCGATATCCTTAAACCCGAGGTTTTTTACAAGGATAATCATCAGAAGATATTTGCGGCCATACGCCATTTGTTTGAGCGCACGTCGCCGGTTGATATATTGACCGTAACCGCACAATTGCGCCAGCAAGGCGAACTGGAAATGATAGGCGGCGCCTATTACATTACCGAACTGACCAACCGTGTAGCTTCCGCGGCAAATATCGAGTACCACTCGCGCATAATCATCCAGAAGTTTATCCAGCGCGAACTGATCCGTATCTCGACCGAAGTGATTAATAACGCCTATGAAGATACCACGGATGTGCTCGACTTATTAGACAAGGCTGAAAAGAACCTGTTTGATATAGCCCAAAACAATCTGCGCCGCGACTCGCGCAAGATGGACGACATCATGCACGAAACATTGAAGGAAATGGAGGCCCTGAAGGATAAAAAAGATGGTTTGACAGGTGTCGCGTCCGGATTTACCGACCTGGACAGGATGACATCGGGCTGGCAGCGCTCCGACCTGGTGATCATAGCCGCGCGCCCGGCAATGGGTAAAACGGCTTTCGTGTTAAGTTGTGCCCGTAATGCGGCAGTTGACTTCAGTAAGCCGGTTGTGGTATTCTCGCTCGAAATGTCGTCGGTGCAGCTGGTAAACCGTTTGATTTCCGGCGAAACGCAGATAGAACAGGAAAAAATACGCAAGGGCAGCCTGGAAGAATGGGAATGGCAGCAAATACACTCCAAGATTGGCAGGCTCGAGCAGGCGCCCCTGATCATTGACGATACCCCTGCGCTGAATATATTCGAATTCAGGGCCAAATGCCGGCGCTTAAAATCGCAGCACGATATCCAGCTGATCATCATCGACTACCTGCAATTAATGCAGGGTAAAAGCAGCGATGGAAAAGGGGGCGGCAACCGTGAGCAGGAGATCGGCAGCATATCGCGCGCACTTAAATCGGTGGCTAAGGAACTTAATGTTCCGGTGATCGCACTTTCACAGTTAAGCCGTGCCGTTGAAAACCGCCCGGGGGCTTCCAAAAGACCAATGCTATCCGACTTGCGTGAATCCGGCTCTATCGAGCAGGATGCGGATATGGTGCTGTTCCTGTACCGTCCTGAATATTACGGGATGACAGAGGACGAGAATGGCATGCCTACGCAGGGTGTCGGCGAGGTTATCATAGCCAAACACCGTAACGGCGAGACAGGCACCGTCCGCCTTAAATTTGTTGGCAAGTATGTTAAATTCGTTGATCTTGACCAGGGCATGGACAATTTCGCGCCGCAGGGAGGTAATGCTTTCGCCGGCTTAAATCCTTCACAGGATTTTGAAAAGCCAAGCAACTTTATCATTCGTCCTTCAAGGATGGATGATATGGACGACGAACCGTTTTAAGTATATAAAATCCGTACACTAAGTGTTCACGCCGCCGCCGCTTGCCAGGGATATCTGGAGGCAATTTCCTATAAATCAGATGGTTAACTTTGTAAAAACTCCAAAAAGTGCCCCATTTTTGCACTTTTCGTGAACACCTATCCGGTAAATTATTGTTTATCAGTCCATTAGATGTTCATGAAATAGTCGATTTTTACCATGCTTTTCACCCCTAAATCAAGAAAAGTCAAAAAAAGTCAACATAAGGCCACATTGAGGCACTTTGGTGAAGAAAGTCTTCAATCTTTTTAGAAAAAGTTATTGCCGGCAGCCAAAAAACCAATACGTTTTTAAATTTAGTTATTGATTTTGGATACACTAAGCCTGTTATTGGTGATTTGTTAATAAGGCATCGGTGAACGCTGATTAAAAATTAATCAATAACCATTACTCTCCTAACCCCAACCCTCTTTTCCGCTTGTGAAAGAGATGTTCAACATGCAAATTTACACTAAATGTCAAAAAGGGTACAATCGCTCCCACCATACCCTTTTTTTAAAGACCACGAGGCGGATACTTCATTGACTAAAAGATATTGCATTTTTGAAGAGCAACCCTCGCTGAATATCATAATAAGCCAAAACCGACCAATGGTGAATTTACTTCATCAGAATTAATGTTTTATTCGTTTGATGAGGCAGCCGAAGCATTAAAAAAGCTTTTTAATACTAATCGTAGCTAATTCTTTATTCTTATCATCTATTATTTCCTGTATAGTATCGCCTACTTTCTTCAAATCGCCTTGTTTCCAATCTTGTATTTGCAGTTTGCTGAATGCATCCAAAAAATTATCCATATCCTGTATTTCAAAAAATGTAAGTGTTAAGCTTTTAGGGTTTAGTCTGTACTGAAGCAGGCCTATGTACTGGTAATACCTTGCTATCTGATAAAAATTGCCATCTCCATAATTTCTAAATGCAGCCAATATAATATTCATGCCTTTTTGGCCGAACATTTTTTCATAGTTTTCCAATACTGTCAACTCATCGGTGACAACATATTGCTTCAATCCGTTTTCTTTGACTATTCCATTTGCTATAAATTCCATATCCGAATATAGCTAATTTATAGAGGCAGTTTGCACTTGAATTTAATTAGATTTGAGTATGACTTTCAACGGCTTTCTCCGATTGTTATGTATGTACTATTGCAATCACGGGACAATGAATTATGCCAATTATTTGCTCATGCGTGAGTTTGTTAATGACCAAAAGGAATTACCAAATGAATCATTTCAAACATCTTTGATGCCAAATAATGAGCACATGAATTTAACCCCACAAGAGACTAAAAAACTTATTGAAACTTATAAAAACATGCTCGGTTGCACTTATTTTCAAAGCTTACAGGCAATATGGCATTTCAATGGCCAAGCTTTGAACGATAGGGCTATTGTGAATACACATACACTGATCACTGATTATTTAATAAGCAGAAATAGTAACGAATTGGCTCCGTTTATCGACAAACATGACTGGTTTAAAATTATGGGCATATTAAGAGATTTAGCTTCACATGGATGGAAAATAAAAGTTAAGGATGGATTAAAATTTACAGATACGGATAGGTCTGCTGTTAAGGGAATAAAACCCTACCCGAATGAATTGACTTTTCACACCATCATATTAACCCGAGGACAAAAAACAGTTCCTATGGTGAATGAGGTTCAGATATCCAAATTATTGCAACATTCTATTGGAATTTTCTTAAAAGATCCGAATTTTAATCCTCAAATCTCACATATCTAAATCACTTTCAGGGTAGTAACTAAATCCTGTATACTCCAGTGCCGGGGGCTAAAATATCAACCCCAATACCACCCCTATCACAATAACTACCGGGGTTTTAATTTTGGTGAAAGTAAGCAGCAGGAAGGTGCCGGCCATAATAACAAAGGGTTCCCAATGCAGGCCGAAAGGTATAGTAAGCATAATAAGTGCCGTAGCCATAAACCCGACGGCAGCAGCGCTGATGCCGCTTAATGAATTGCGGATACGGGTTATCTTTTTAAGATCTTCCCAAAACGGTACGATAAACAGGATGAGGATAAACCCTGGCAGGTTAATTCCGATAACGGCAACAATACTGCCAATGATCTGTCCGCCGACGCTAAACCCTTTATTGCCCAGGGTCATGCTGCCGATGAACGAGGTGAACGAAAATGTAGGGCCTGGCAAAGCCTGCTGCAGCGCAAAACCTGAAAGGAATTCGGAATTGGTGAGGTAGTGCTTCACCTCCACAAATTCGGTGAACATCAGCGGTACCAGCACCTGCCCGCCGCCAAATATCAGTATACCGTTACGGTAAAAGTTTTCGAATAAGCGTATCGGCAGGCTCAATGGCGATGCCTGGTTTATAACGGCGCCCAATGCTGCAAAAACCAGCAAGATGCCGATAAAATAGCTCACCTTTTTGGGGTTCACATTAGCAAAAAGCTTTACACGTATCTCGTCTTCCTGCGGCTGTGTTTCCAGCGCGGATGAAATGATGCCCCCCAGCAGGATCAATATCGGGAAGGCGTACGCGTTTCTAAGGATCAGCGTAGCTATCAGCGACCCGATAGCCAGGACAATAGAAACATTTGTTTTTAAAAATTTAATAGCGAACGTGTAGGTGGCGTAAGCAACAATACCTACCGCCATTGGCTGCACAAAACGGAGCACCTCGGCAAATTTGCTGTGCGTGAGCCACATTTTATAACTGATGGCTGCCAGGCACATAATAGTTGCCGATGGAAACACCCATATCAAAAAGGTAATAATGGCCAGGCGAAGCCCCCCAACCTTCCATGCGATGCCAACCAGTGTTTGCGTTGACGACGGACCGGGCAAAATTTGGGCAAGCGCGTTTAACTCCAATAATTCCTGTTCGGTAATGTAACGCCTCTTTTCAACAAACTCTCGCAGCAAAATAGCGATATGCGCCTGCGGCCCGCCGAACGCCGTAAAAGTGTATATCAACACATCGCGAAGAAATAAGAGCTGGCGTTTCTTCATTAGTTCATAGTAAATGGTTCATGGCTATATCAATTCATTTTATAATTATCTACTCTGAACTATGAACTCAATAATCATCATCAAAACCCGTCGCTTCCTGGTAAACTACCTTTAATTCGGCAAAGGCATGGTTGTCGCGTTTTTTTTGTGCAGCTTCCATACCGCGCTCGTATATCTTTATGGCATCGTCCTTACGGTTCAGCGCCTCATACAATTTACCCAGGTGATAATAAGTGCCCACATAGCCCGGGTGTTCGTTCACCAGTTTTTCGTAATATTCCAGCGCCTTTACGGTATCGTTCAGCCGCAGATATTCGGTCGCCAGGGCGTATTGTAAAAACTCGTCGTCAGGTTCATTTTTCAGAAACTCAAGCAACTTCTCTAAACGGCTTTCCTGCATTTTAAACTCTCTCTTTTTTATCTAACTTTGCACACCCGATTTTATGAAACTATTGGGGCGTTTTTATTGTAAAACGGTACGCCCGATAATTCATTACCAATTAAAAACATAACTGCATGAAAATACTGGTATGCATCAGTAATGTCCCTGATACGACGACAAAAATAACTTTTACTGATAACAACACGCAATTTAATACAAACGGGGTGCAATTTATCCTGAACCCTTACGATGAGATAGCGCTTTCACGCGCTATCGAACTTACCGAAGGCGGTAAAGGAACCATTACCGTTATCAATGTTGGCGAAGCAAATACCGAGGCCACCATCCGTAAAGCCCTGGCCATTGGTGCCGATGATGCTGTGCGTATCAATGCCAAACCGCACGATGCATGGTTTGTGACCTATCAAATTGCCCAATATGTAAAACAAAATGCTTTCGACCTGGTGTTGACCGGTCGCGAATCCATCGACTATAATGGCTCGAAGGTTGCCGGGATGCTGGGCGAATTGCTGGATATACCATCCGTTTCCATTATCAAAAAATTGGATATTGATGGTGACAAAGGCACCGTAGAGCGCGAGATTGAAGGTGGTAAAGAGGTGCTGACCATCCCCTTCCCTTTTGTAGCCGGTGCGGCCGAGGGCGTTGCCGAGCCGAAGATACCAAACATGCGCGGCATCATGTCGGCGCGTACAAAACCGTTGACCGTAGTTGAACCTGTGGAGGTGAAGACCACTTCGGAAATATTAAGCTATGAAACCCCTGCCCCGCGTGGCCAGGTAAAATTGATCTCTGTGGATGACAGTGCCAGCCTGATCGGTTTATTGCATACCGAAGCGCACGTTATTTAATTTATTGACCTATTCTTAAGAAATACTTATGGCAGTTTTAATATATGCGGAAAATGCCGGCGGCAAATTCAAAAAATCAACTTTTGAAGCTGTATCCTACGCCCGTGCAATAGCCGACCAAACCAATACCAGTCTTACGGCTATCTCTATCGGCAACGTCGGTGCCGATGAATTAAGCACTTTAGCAAAGTACGGCGCAGATAAAATTTTAAATGTCTCCAACGACCAGCTTAAGCAGTTCGTTAACCAGGCTTACGCTTCTGTTATTGCGGATGCTGCCGCGAAAGAAGGAGCAAGCATCGTGGTTTTATCCAATTCATTTTCGGGCCGCGGACTTTCGCCGCGCATCGGTGTTAAATTACAGGCCGGTGTTGCCGACGGCGCTGTGGCCCTGCCGGAAATATCAGGTGATAAATTTACGGTCAGGAAAACCGCATTCTCGGGCAAAGCATTTGCCACGGTGCAGCTCACTTCGGCCAATAAAGTGGTGGCCCTGGTGCCCAACTCTTATCAAGTGGTTGAAAAACAAGCCGCAGGCAAGGTTGAAGACTTTAATGCCAACGTTAAGCAGTCTGATTTTAAGGCTATCGTAAAAGAAATTGTACAAGCGACAGATAAGGTTTCGCTGCCTGATGCCGAGATCGTTGTATCCGGCGGCCGCGGATTAAAGGGCCCGGAGAACTGGGGGATGATAGAAGAGCTGGCCGGTTTGCTTGGTGCGGCTACTGCCTGCTCAAAACCGGTTTCTGATGCCGATTGGCGCCCTCACAGCGAACATGTTGGACAAACCGGCATAGCTATCAGTCCAAATTTGTATATTGCGGTCGGAATTTCGGGGGCTATACAACACCTTGCAGGTGTAAGCTCATCAAAAGTTATCGTGGTTATAAACAAAGATCCCGAAGCACCGTTTTTCAAGGTGGCTGATTACGGAATTGTGGGCGATGCGTTTGAAGTGGTACCCAAATTAATAGCAGCAGTAAAAGAATATAAAGCTTCAGCATAAAGGTTTTGCAGTGATGGGCAACAACATGAAAAAAATTAAACTGGATATAGTGGGCCTCTCCTACAGCCAAACACAGTCCGGCGCATATGCCTTGGTTTTGGGTGAAGTTAGCGGGCGCCGCAGGCTGCCCATCATCATCGGAAGTTTTGAGGCCCAGGCCATAGCCATCGAGATCGAAAAAATGACCCCGAGCAGGCCGCTCACACATGATCTTTTCAAAAATTTTGCCCAGGCTTTTGATATTACCATACAAGAAGTTACGATCTACAACCTTGTCGACGGTATTTTTTATTCCAAACTCATTTGTTCCGACGGTAAAAAATCCATTGAGATAGATGCCCGCACGTCTGACGCTATAGCCATGGCTGTCCGGTTCGATTGTCCCATTTACACGTACGAGTTTATCCTCTCAAGCGCAGGTATTGTAATTGAAGGTAATGATTTTGTGTACCTTGAAAACATGGCCGACGCTGCAACCGAAGAAAAATCGGTAGCGTCTTCGCCAACCGGTTACACCTCGCTCAGCAACGATGAGCTGAAAAGCAAGCTGCAGGAAGCGCTGTCTGAAGAGGCTTACGAAAAAGCAGCAAAAATACGCGACGAGCTCAATCGCCGGAAAGCGTCTTAATTAGATTTGAGACGTGAGATATGAGATTTGAGACAAATAATTGTCTGCTTCTTTTATTTTCGCATGGTTTCTCATATCTCATATCTCAAATCTCATATCATTTTTCTACTTTAACACCCATTAACTTTTAACGCAAGGCACAACGGATGAATATTAAGCTTCGCTTAACGCTGATGAACTTTATGCAATATTTTGTGTGGGGTGCGTGGCTTTTAACTATAGGACATTATTGGTTTGATAATAAACTTGGGAGTGCTACTCAATTTACAGCTATATTTTCGACAATGGGCATTGCTTCAATTTTTATGCCCGCTTTAACAGGCATAATTGTCGATAGGTATATCAATGCTGAAAAATTATATGGCATCATGCATACTTTAGGTGCACTTGTCCTATTCAGCTTGCCTATGGTAAAAAACCCGAATATCTTCTTTTGGGTAATGTTACTTAATATGCTGTTTTACATGCCTACTATATCATTATCTATAACCGTCGCTTATTCTGCTTTAAAAAAAGAAAAAATAGATGTAGTAAAAGAGTACCCGCCAATCCGGACATGGGGTACTGTTGGCTTTATAGCTGCGTTGTGGACGGTAAGCCTCACTAAAAATGAAAGTTCGTCAAATCAGTTCGTTATAGCTGGAATTGTGGCAATCATGCTTGGACTTTATGCCTTTAGTTTGCCAAAATGCCCGCCTTTATACACTAAGACCAATAAGAAATCATTTATAGACAATTTGGGACTCAGAGCCTTCACGCTTTTCAAAACACGAAAATTTGCCGTTTTTTTTATATTTTCATTATTGTTAGGGGCAGCACTCCAATTGACCAACGCTTTTGGAGATGTTTTCTTAGGTGATTTTAAATATATACCGGCCTATAAAGAATTGCTTACTGTAAAATACCCGGCGATTATCATGTCGATTTCCCAGGTTTCAGAAACGCTGTTCATCCTCGCAATTCCATTCTTTCTGCGAAAATTCGGTATCAAATATGTCATGCTGTTCAGTATGCTGGCATGGGTGCTGCGTTTTGGCCTGTTTGCATTTGGAAACCCTGCCGATGGTTTATGGATGATCATTTTATCCTGCATCGTTTACGGTATGGCTTTTGATTTCTTTAACATCTCTGGCTCACTGTTTGTCGAAACGCAAACAACGCCTGAGATACGCGGAAGCGCTCAAGGGTTATTTATGATGATGGTCAATGGTTTCGGGGCTTTGTTCGGAAGCTTTTCGAGCGGACTAATTATCGATAAGTTTTTTTTATTGCCCGACCATAGCAAAAACTGGCAGGGCATCTGGCTTACTTTTGCCGCGTATGCGCTGGTTATTGCCTGCATATTCCCTTTTGTGTTCAGGTATAAACACAATGCCGCGCTGAAGCACGCTATTGAACATGCTTGAAAATAGCCCATGATGAAAAAGCATCTGGTATGCTCACCATTCGTTAAAGGTAGTTTATAAACACGGCTGGTTTCGTACAACCACCAAGCTTATCGGTATGAGCATGATGTATTTTATCTCGTTTGCATTCTGCATCACGCTGCTGTTCGTGGTAACCGCCATTATCTAATTTCCGAAAGCATCAAGCGCGATAGTTGGCTTGCCGGTATTGTCAAATGCCCCAAGGCCATATCCCTGCCAGTTATAGGCTTCCGGCTCCCAGTAAAATACGCCCAATCCGTTATTGCCTGGGATACCGTTTACTTTGGTGATGATATCTGTCAAAAAGTCCCGCGATGCGGTCGGCTGATTGGCCTGCATCCCCACCTCGCATAACATTACCGGCGTACCATAACGCGTCACCATATCGTTGATGTTACTTTGGCATTGCGCATCAAGCGTTGTATAATTGGTGGTTGAAGGATATAACGACATGCCAATAATATCCCAATGAGCGCCATTATTCTTCAGGCCGTCGAAAAGATACCTGAACAGGTCGTTGTTAAAGCCATTGGATACGTGGATGATAACTTTAGTAGTGCTACTTACCGATTTGACAGCCTGGTACCCGGCTTCAACCAGCGCCGCAAAATTGGCCATGTGTGCCGACGCTCTTCCATCCTCCCAAAGCATCCCGTCGTCAACTTCGTTGCCCACCTGCACCCAATCCGGTGTAATGCCATTGGTTTTTAGCGTGTTCATGGTAGTCACCGTATAATCGTGCAGCGTTGTCGCCAGGGTAGCAAAATCGAGGCCAGCCCATGCTGCCGGCTTAGGCTGCTTACCCGGATCGGCCCAGCTGTCGCTGTAATGAAAATCGATCATGATCTTCATTCCGGCACTTTGCGCCCGCTTTGCTTTGGCTACTACATCTGCCGTATTGCACCAGCCATCCGATGGGTTTACCCATGCCCTTAACCTGATGGAATTAAACCCCAGGCTTTTAAGTAACACGAACAGATCCTTTTGCGCGCCAGACTTATCGTAAAACTTAACCCCCGATGATTCCATTTGTGTTACCCAGCTTATATCGGCGCCTTTGGCAAAACCGGTGGCTACAACGGGCGCCTTATATACGGGTGGATTGATCTGTACATCACCGCCACTTTTTTTTGAACACGAAAACACAAGCAAACTTAAGGCGATGGAAGCCAGCAACACTTTTTTCATACTACAGCTAAAGATCTATAATGAGAACGCCAAACAGGCTTTCACAAATATAAATCATGTAACCGGAAAATAAAATGTTGATTTAACATTTATTCTGCAAACGCCGTCCCTTAGCTGGCGATGGAAGAAAATGTTTAGTTGGCCAATTCATTTTGGAGCGCCTCGATAGCATTTGCAAGGTAAGCCATGGGCGCATTCCAGTTTATGGCTATCTCATTTACCGCGTAAGCCTGGTCGTTATCAATGTAGGCCTCGTCGGGCACAGTTGAGGGTACTTTGACATGGTCCTGCATACGCGGGTTGGCCCCTGCCACCAATAAGCCGGGAACAGGCTCCGTAATGCCATCGGCAATTGAAGGCCGGTGATGCGGGTGCATGGGTGTTTTGCTTCCAAAACCGGTTACAAAGGAATAACCTGTTCCGTTACGCCCCAATAAGTAATCGAGGTTCGATAGCGCCGCATCCAGGTATTTTTTGTCATGTGTTAGTTTATAACCTTCTAAAAGTGCGATGCCCTCATTCGCTGCCACCGAATTACTGCCCCATATAAAGTTAGCCCTTTTCTTTTGCATCACGGTGTGGTAAGCAGTGCTATCCTTCCCTTTTACCAGGTTGTCTGCGAAGGTTATCATATTCTTCTTCAGCCTCTCCTTTTCCGGGAAACTGTTTTTTAGACCATTACTGTTTCGCAGTATCGAATAGTATCCCAGCAACCGCACCTGGCTCCAACTCGGCAAAGGCATTTTATCGTCCGGCAGAATGTTTGTTTTTTTTATATACTGATCATCATGCGTGGTAACGAATAATTCAGATGCCGCCCAAATAAATTCATCGCTTACATACCGGTCGCCGTATTCCCCGGTTACTATTTTAGGCTCAAATTTTTGATTAATAACATTCTGGCTGTAAATAGCATCCGGATTTTTTTGCGCCCATTCCCAGGCTTGTTTTGCAGCAGCCAGGCACGAGTCGGCCAGGCCGGGCAATTGTTTCGGAAACTGTTTAAATATCCTCGCCGATTGTGCCATCACCGCCGCAAAGTCAAGCGCTGCTGCCGTGCTTTTCTGCACAACATACCGCGTATTTGTAGCCTGGTCGGGCATTATCATCTTATCAAACTGCGGATTGGTCAGTTTATGATAAACACCGCCGTCGTTCGGGTCCTGCATGGTCAGCATCCAGCGGATGTTCCACAACGATTCATTGAGTATATCGGGCACGCCATTACCGCTTTCCGGAATGTTCATCCTCACAGCCTTCATATAAGCGGGGAAATCCTCGTATAAGGCCAACAAGGTATACGTAGAAATGCCGCTGTTCACAATATATTTATTATAATCGCCGGCATCGTACCAGCCGCGGGGCGACGAAATTACCGTTCCCTCAGGTCGTTCAGCACTGGCAGCCGAAGCATGTACCAGTACCTTATCATCCGGATGCCCCTCTGTCCTAGCCCATTTACCGGCATATTTTTCCGGTAATGGCACCGAAACACGCTGGAAGTAATAAGCTTTAACCAGGCCGTTGGCAAGTTCGCGATAAACTGAACTTTTGATCTCGAAAGAGTAAGAATCACCTAAACCCTTTACTTCCAATACATATTTTCCCGGTTTATTAAATGCCGAAAAATCGGCAACCGACGTGTATTTTCCGTTAAATGCGGGTTCATCCGATCTTTTTAGCTTGCCTTTAAAGGCCTGTTTTCCGGCTGTGTTCCTTATAATAAAATCGTCGTGACTGTCGCCTAAAACAATGGCAATCTTAGGGCCATTCGGGTAAAAGCCGATCTGGTCGAGCCGTATTAGCTGTTTTGCGCTGTCAGCGGGCGCCTGTGCGGCAGCAATGCCTGCGCTCAGCAGAAATAATATCAGTACAGAAAAGGATATTCGTTTTAACATCAGTTTTAATTGGCCCCTAAATTTAGTGTGATATATACAATAAGTGTAATACTAAACCTGCAAAATATCAGCATATATTTTAACAAATAATGATACTAAAACAACTTTTAATTGTGCAATTATTTGATATACAGGTTATTGAAGGAATGGCAAACAGGCCCAGACTTTGAGGTGGAAAGATGATTGAGTTTACGCCATTTACGCAGAAAAGTATCTGGAACCAGTTATATCTAAATGGAAATATCCGGCAAAAACCCAGTTTACGGAACCTGGAGTATTTACCGGATATTATGTTTGCCTGGTATAAATTTCAGAAAATATTTGGCAATTGCAAATACTTATTCAATTTATTGGAACGATGATAGCTTGCCCTGGTAATAGTCGAGTATTTTGATACGGGTAATATAATCATAACGTGCACTAATAAGGTTAATATTAGCCGCATCTAAATTCTGTTTTGACAACACGAAAATATCTGCGGTAACAACACCGTTTTCAAATTTGGCCTGTGTAACACGGTACGACTCTTTATAAGTTTCCACCTGTTGTAGAAGGACATGATAGCGGTCGTACGCAGTTGTCATATTTGAATAGGCCTGCGCTATCTGTTGTTTCAACTGAACCTGGGTGCCATCACTCGCATTTTTTGCATCTTCCAGGTCGATTTTTGCCTTGGCAACATTATTCCTTGTTTGAAACCAGTTTAGGATTGGTATTTGCACCTGCAGGCTTGGCCCATAACTATAATTATTCCGAAACTGGCTGGTAAAGCTTGCCGGATTTGTATTTGAAAAATTTGTGCCTATACCGGCCCCTAAAGATATGTTGGGGTAGTACTTGCCTTTTGCTGCCGAAACCTCTTTTTCTGCTGCTTTCACCCGCAGGTCTGCCGCTTTAACCACAGCAAGGTTACTTAAAGCTGAGGAATATATCTGATCTGGTCCCTGATCATAATTTGCAGGCATTTGATCGGCCGTAAGCCTGGCAAATTTAACTGTGGTGCTAAACGGAACGTTCATTGCTTCCAATAAATTCAGCTTTGCAGTAATTACACCGTTTTTTGCGTTAACTACTGTAAGCGCATCGTTATCGTGCGTTCCCTTTATATTGAGATAGTCTGTTGGTGTGATCGAACCTGCATTATTCAAGGCAGTTACGCGGTCTACATTAACTTTTGACGCATCAAACTGAAGATTCGCCTGGTTCAGCTGATCTTCGCTGCTTAGTTCCTGCAGGTATAAAGCCGTAATATTTATAGTAGTAATATCCTTTATCTGTTGAAAATCCATCTTTCCGGCCTGGTATAGCAACGAGTTCTGTTTGATGGTATTGATCAAATTCAAACCATTGAATAACGTTACGTTAGTGCTAAGATTATACTGGCCATAAGTGATCCTTTGGGTTACATAATTGTAAGTTGTCGGGTCCTGGCTGCGACCGTTGCTGATACTTTCGTATATGTTCCCGTTCAGGTTAGGCAACAGGTTTTCACGTGCCTGCCTCGAATTTACCTTTGCTCTTTCTAACTGGGTACTACTCTTTTTAACATCCAGGTTATTTTTTATCGCAAGGTCTATGCATTGCTGCAGTGTATAAACGGTGTCTGCCTGCTGTGCTTTAGCAGAAACAATTAAGGTTAGTAATAAAAGTATTAAAGCTATTTTTCTAAAAAACATGATGGTATAATATTTATTTTTTATCTCAGAACTTGCGCGACGACTCGACCTTGCCGTCCAGCAGGTCGATTATCCTCGTGCCGTATTCTGCATTCTTTTCGGAATGGGTTACCTGTATAATGGTCACGCCGTCCTCCTTATTTAGTTTCCTGAACAGTTCCATTATCTCCTCCCCTTGTTTCGAATTAAGGTTACCGGTAGGTTCGTCGGCTAATATCAGTTTCGGGCTGGCTATCAGCGCGCGCGCTATACCCACAAGTTGCTGCTGTCCGCCCGATAATTGCGCAGGGAACAGATCTTTCTTGCCAACTATCTGGAACCTGTCCAGCATATCGGCCACCATTGCCTTGCGTTCGGAACCTTTTACGTCCTGGTATATCAGCGGGGTTTCTATGTTTTCGTAAACGGTAAGCTCGTCTATTAAGTGGTAAGCCTGGAAAACAAAGCCGATGTATTGTTTATAAAGCGCCGACCGTTGTTTCTCTTTAAGCTGATGCACCGCTTGCCCCATAAAGTAATGGTACCCCTGCGAAGGTTCGTCAAGCATCCCTATTATATTCAATAAGGTAGATTTGCCAGAGCCCGACGGGCCCATGATAGAAATAAACTCGCCCTGGTCGACATCAAGGCTGATATCATTTAGTATAAGATTCTTGTTGCCGCCAACCTGGTAATATTTGGTTACGTGTTGTAGTGATAGCATATCTTTAATTTTTGAATTACTTAATTAGTGAATTATTGATTTAATATTAGTAATTCATTTTGGCATTAAGCAATCAATAGCATACCAAATTGATAATATATTATTTATCAATTAGTTACAAGTGAATTGATTTTATTTAGTGTTCGCTTATGTAACAGGATGCGTACGGTTATGATACAGTCTTGCCCCCGCTAAATCTCCCCCTGAAGGGGGGAGATTTGATTATTGTTTCTGATAGATTTTGTAAGGCCCTCCCTTCCGGGGAGGGTTTGGGTACGGCTCACTCCGACCTTAAACTCCGCACCGGGTTGGCTAAAGCGGCTTTAACCGCTTTAAAGCCTACTGCAGCCCAGGCTATCACAACCGAGCTTAAGATGGCTATAATAAATATTCCGGGTCCTATGGTTATTTTATAAGTGAAATCCTGCAGCCACTTATGCATAAAATAATAGCCCAGGCCCCCTGCTATTGGAAATGCGATGAGGATAAGAACGGTAAACTCTTTGGAGAAAAGGTAAACGATGTGACTAACGGAAGCGCCCAATGTTTTACGTATGCCAACCTCCTTAGTGCGCTGCACTGCCATAAAGGATACCAGCCCATACAGGCCCAGGCAGGATATGAAAATAGCAATGCCTGCAAATATTTTGTAAAGGTCTGATAATTGCCGTTCGCTCTTGTAAAAATTGGCTATTTTATCATCCAGGAACTGGTATTCATACATGCCCTCGGGGAATGTCGTGTTCCACAGCTTTTCGACTGAAGCCAGCGTTTGGCTCACGTTCTGTGGTTGTATTTTGATGTTCAATTTTTGATAAACATCTTTCCAGGGAGCCATCAAAACCGGGGGAATTGCGTTTCTGAGTGAACCAATGTTATAATCCTTAACTACTCCTACTATGCGGGCATATTTTGTTTTATCATCCCAAAGCTTGATGTATTTGCCTATCGCCTCCTTAGGGTCGCGTATGCCCAATTTATGCATTAACGTTTCATTAATTACATAGCTGTTTATCGTGTCGCTTTTTAAGTAAGGGCCCCCTGCGGCAAACTGCAGACCGTATAATTTAAAATACTCCGGATCGGCCCATTTTAAACTTGCGCTAAAATCAGTTTGTTTAGGCGCATTATTGAATTTAAAATCACTGCCCCATCCATTATTATCGGATGGGCTGGCAAAACTAAAGCTGACGTCTTTAATGCCGGGTTGAGCGAGAAGCTGATCTTTCAGGGTGTTTATCTTGCTGCGACTGACGCTGTCGCCAGGGAAGTCGACAGTAATAACAGCGTCCTTATTAAATCCCAATGATTTATTGTTAAAATAATTCATCTGGTAAATAAGTACAAGCGTGCCTATTACCAGTACCTGCGCAATGCCAAATTGAAATACCACCAATACCCTTCTGAGCGAGATGCCGGTAGAACGGCCTGCCCTGATCTTATTTTTAAGAGCCTCGATAGGGTTAAATCCTGAAAGTACCATGGCCGGATAAAAACCCGATAACAGCGTGACGGCGATAATAACACAAAGCAGGAATAGTAAAAGCGTTGGATCTAACAAAAAGCCTGCGCTCAGCTTAATTTCGAGAAGACTATTCAGCATTGGTAATACCAGCTGCGCTATACCTGCTGCCAATACCACAGCAAATACCGTGATGATAAGTGTTTCAGTAATAAACTGAAAAACCAGTTGTTTACGCCGGCTGCCTAATACTTTCCTGATGCCTACTTCTTTTGAACGGTTAACTGCCTGTGCAGTAGCCAGGTTAATAAAGTTTACACATGCTATGATAAGCAGAAATAATCCAATAAGACTGATAACATCGATCAACTGCCTGCTAAACGCATGTCCGCTATATACATTAACCTGGGTATTGTAGTGCATATCGGCAAGCGCCTGCAGTGCCATTCCGTCCTTCACA